>ADGC01005483.1_pt1 | contig 14300 bp, 11 predicted proteins | sample 268048 | NCBI WGS metagenome assembly ADGC01 (sample SAMN02954255, study PRJNA42359) | wallaby gut metagenome | biome: terrestrial; feature: wallaby; material: gut; isolation source: foregut contents of Macropus eugenii | host: Notamacropus eugenii | place: Australia
CAAGGAAATAATGCGGGAACTGCTCTACGAAATCGAAAAGCTTACGGAAAGGTTGCCTTCTCGATCTTCATCGGTACATGCTGTCCGTTGAAAACAATACAGTGTTCATTATAGTAGCCATACGGTGAATACTGAAATCCCCAGTTACTGTCATTGACCGTTATCGGAATGATACGATGCGTATGACGTCCCGGATGGTTTATTCTTCCGGCATAGCCTTCATTTTCCATGCAAAGCTGACACTTTGGATAAGCTGACTGGGGTGCATTCTTGGCAGCTGCAATTGCCTTTGGATCCTTTTCCGGTTTGGAAAGGTTAATGGTAATATCCAATGTTCCGTAAGGGCTTTCGTATGTCCATTTCCTGTCCTTTGCCAGACGGTCTCTTCGGATATAGTTTGTATCCTGTGAGAATTTATAGAACCAGTCAGTGGCCGCCTGCGGTGACTCTTTATACTTTTCCGCAAAGCTACGCTGCACTTCTGCCGGGCGCGGTGTCAGGCAGTTCATGATCTTCGTATCAAAAAGATCACGATAAACAATGGAATCCTCACAAAGCCCCTTCTTTACGGCTTCATCTAAAAGATCCTCTAATATATCCACAAGTGCCGGAAGCTCCTCCTCGATTTGGGGATCCTCATAACTGTCTTCCTGAAACAGATCCAGTAAAAGATTTGTTGTATACACCTCTTCGCATGCCGGTGTTAATCCTGTGCGTACACCGTATTGTACAAGCTTTTTGATACTTTCCTGAAGCATTGTATTCCTCTCCTTCCTAGGGTTGTAATTGTTCCTTCATAAAAAGTATAGAGGATTCGAAAGAATCAAACAATGTAAAAACGACCAATTTTTCGTAATAAATAACTATTATTTGTCATAAACTAATAAAACCATACCACCGTTTTTTTGAATCCGGTGATATGGTTTCATTACCGTCTTTACGACAGTCATATATGCTACATGGTAGAGCCTCTTTTTACAAATTCCGTAGGAATAATTTCCCTGCTTTCTGTTCTTTCTCCGGCAATGGAATCCAGTAAAATATCAACTGCCTGTTCTGCTAAAATCTGAATATGATTATCTACCGAACTCAATTCCGGTGTTGTGCACTGGGAAAGAATGGAATTATTATATCCAACAATTTCTACATCCCTCGGAACCGATAATCCGCATTCTGCAGCCATTTTCATTGCCGATACCGCGATCACATCATCAGAAGCTACAACGGCATCAAAACGAAGACCTTCCTCGTATCGCTGTTTCAACTGATTTTTCCCTTTCTACAACATTTTTTGAAACAAGTGTAAGATATTCTTTCTGCACCTCCATGCCATTTGCACCGAGAGCCGCCCGATATCCCTGGAGTTTTTGTTTTCCGCTGTATGTATTTGATCCATAGGCATATAGAATATTTTTTCTGCCCTTCTGTATCAGTTCATCAACTACATGGAATACACTTTCAAAATCATTGCAGCTTACGGAATACACATTCTCGCATTTCAGATAACCGTTAATGATAACGACAGGCGTTGTCTTTGCCGCATTTCGGATATAATCGTTGTTTGCATCATCTTCATCCACAAAGGATGATCCGACAAGGATCAGCCCGTCAATCTGACGGGAAAGCATCCGCTCCATGGATGCCCGCCTGTCTTCAATCTTTGTTCCGGTACTGATTAGAATTGTTGCATAACCCTTGCTGCGCAGAGCATTTTCTGCATAATAAAGCCCAGCTGACAAAAATGTATCCGAGGCATCGGTACACATAATACCAATGGTAGACATGCTGCCGCTCCCAAATCCTCTGGCAAAAGCATTGGGCTGATAGTTCAACTCAGCCATTGCATCCTGCACCTTTTTTCTCGTTTTTTCACTGACCTTGCAACTGCCATTTAATACACGGGAAACCGTGGCAATGGATACACCGGCCTTTTCGGAAATATCATATATGTTATAAGAATTATTTTTCTTATTTGTATCCATGGCAACCTCTATTCTGTCACTAATACCTATTGCTGAAAATCGGACGAGGACATGCCCCGCCCGATAGAAATCAAATTCTGTTATTATCTTACAACACTACGCCGTCCTTGAAAACAGAGATTTCACGGAATCCGTTTTCTTCAGACTTGTCATTTGTAAATTTAAATTCCACCCTTAGCATTCAATCAGTGGAAGTTACTTATTCCAAACACTGATGTGGAAGTTACTTATTCTACATGCTATGATTTAATTATTCATCTATATATCTGCTTCGGCCGGAAACGGAGTATTTATGAATAAAAATAAACATATGGTACTTGATGATCGATATGAAATCTATCATGGACTTAATAAACAGATGTCTTTTAAGGCAATTGGAGTTCTGATTGGAAAAGACTGCACCACCGTTTCTAAGGAAGTCAAAAATCATCTTAAATTCGAGAAGAAAGGAGCCCAGGGAAGACCTTTTTGTGATTGTATTTATCGCAGCACTTGTGTTCAATATAACGACAGATGTCCCTCATGTAGACATACCTATAGAAGTCTTTGTTCAAAGTGCGGCCTCTGTACCATTCATTGCGGTAAGTATGAGCAGGAAATCTGTGCAAAGCTCTTAAAGGCACCTTATGTTTGCAATGGCTGTTCTGATAGGAACTCCTGTACTCTTGAAAAAAGGATCTATGATCCTAAATTCGCTCATAAGGAGTATGTGTTTACTCTCAGAGAATCTCGTTCCGGAGTTAATCTTACTCAAGCAGAAATGGACTATATTGATTCGTTGATCAGTCCCCTATTAAAAAACGGACAGTCTCTGCATCACATCATGGTAAATAATCCCGGAAAGATTCCTTTCTGCGAGAAGACCGCCTACCATTATGTAGATATCGGCTTATTTGATGCCCGCAACATTGATATGCCACGCAAAGTCCGACTTCGTCCCAGACAAAATAAGTCTGTTGCATTAAAAGTTGATAAGAGCTGTCGCATCCATCGAACATATGATGATTTCCAACTTTTTCGCTCAGATCATCCTTCCATGCCTTTAGTCGAAATAGATTCTGTTGAAGGAATTAAAGGCGGTGCCGTCCTTCTGACAGTACATTTTGTCCTGTCAAAACTCCAGCTTGCTTTTTGGAGAGAGCACAATGATTCTGTTTCAGTAACAGAAGCTTTCCGTCAGATGTATTCTATTCTTGGTCATGATCGATATTCCAAGCTTTTCCCACTAATTCTTGGAGATAACGGAACAGAATTCTCTGATCCTAAAGCGTTGGAATTTATTGGTGGAACGAATGATCAGATATCGCATGTTTTCTATTGTGATCCGAGTTCCGCCTATCAAAAAGGTGCATGTGAAGTAAACCATGAAATGATTCGTAGAGTAATCCCTAAAGGAACTGATCTGGGATTGTATTCTCAAGAACAGATAAAACTCATGATGGATCATATAAATTCATACAGTCGACCGGAGCTTGGCGACAAATCTCCATATGAAATGTTTGAATTTTATTATGGTCATGAGATTCTTGATCTCCTTGAAATCAACCGGATTGAACCTAATGAAATCATTCTGAAGCCGGAGTTGCTTAAAAAGTAGTCTTCTATTTGAATTGATGTTTTAAACATGTTGTTTTTCTTTCTTTTGCTTGGGTGCCATCCCCTCGCATACAGAAGAACCGTCAAGGTTGTGTTTACACACTTGCTTGACCTTGACGGTTCTTCTGTATGCGAGGAAAATAGCTCCTGCAAAAGAATAAAAAGGCCGAAGTAAAGTTAGATGATCCCATATACCCTTTGGAGGGGTGGAATTCACTAACTCTTACCAGGACCACGTGAACTCGACCCCTTTCTGTCATGCACTTTTTTACGGCTTTTCCGTAATTATACGTGTTTATGGCATGATTTGCACCGATTTTTATCAAAAAAATAACTTCCACCACACATTTTAGGATTGTATGATGGAAGTTACTATTACAAAGTGGAATTCAGTTTTTCAATCGACCATTGCGCGAAACATGTGCTGTCGCATCGGTTTTTCTTTCTTTGATCCAGATACCTCTTTTCTGGCATTCTCCACCTGCTGCACTCTTTCCATTTCCTTCTTTGCATCATTAAGTCCAAGGTGCGTGTAGGTATTCAGTGTGACACCGATTTCGGAATGTCCCATCAGATACTGCAGTGTCTTTGGATTCATTCCAGCTTTCGCCTGATTGCTGCAGTAGGTGTGGCGGCAAACGTGCGGTGTGATATTCGGCATCTGCAGCCGGAAGATACTGTTATATCTCCCGACCATGTGATTGAAACGATGTTCCCAATGCATGGCTACCAACGGCACTCCCTTATCATCGATACAAAGGAATCCGGCATATCCATCAATCATCTTCTCGCATTCTACTTTTGGCCTGTCATCCAAAATGCTTTGAAAACAAGCCGCCACCTCGTCAGTGATCGGAAGTTTCCTTGTTCCGGCGGATGTCTTTGTGCTTTGAATATACATTTCAGAATTCATATCACGCATCAGCTGATGGTCAATGTTGACGATCTTATTCTCCAGATCAACGTCTGCCAAAGTAAGACCGCAGAACTCTGAGATTCGCATCCCCGTGTGAAACAGAATGTACACGGCATCGTAGTATTTCCAATAAACGTTGTCATCCCGGATGAACTTCAAGAATTGATTCATTTGCTCTTCCGTTATGGATGTTCTGCCCTTACTGTCATTCACAAGGACATTGGAAAGCTGAAATTCAAACGGATTTTTTATGAGGACATCATCGTCAACCGCCATCTGGAATGCCGGGCGAAGAACGCCTCGTATGGTGTGCAGCCAGGAGTAACTCTTCCCTTCTTCCTGCTGCAGATGGATCAGGAACAATTTCGCATCCGATGTCTTAATCTTAGAAATCTTCTCTCCTCCAAACGGATGCTTTGCCAGAAAATTTACAACGGTTCCGTATCCGGCTTTGGTGCTTCTCTTCACACCTGTCTTAGTAGCAATGTACCGATCTACCAGTTCACGGACGGTCATATTCTTTCCGGTTGGGTCGAGCCGATTTTCCAAATCATATCCGATTTGCTTTTCCAGTTCTCTAAGGGAAAGGCATGGCTTCTTTCCTATCGGAAGAGGATCTGTCGGAACCAATCGCCAGCTGTAAACAAAATGCGGTTTCCCATCAACATGGTACTTGAACTGATATTTTCCATTGGCTCGGATGGACTCACCGCGCCTTAATACTCGATTCTTCTTATCTCTTCTTTGGCCTTCCACTTCGCTCCTCCTTTCGTAGTTCCGGATGGAAGTATAGGTAATTTTCAAACTCATGCTTGATAATGAGTTTTCTGTCTCCGTAGTATCCTACGAAGAATAATCTTTCATGTTTCAGAAGCTGGTAGAACTTCCGGCCACTGAGACCATAGAACTCAATTGTCTCTTTTGGACTCAGTACTTCTTTTCTTTCTAGGCTTGGTCTTTGCACTCTTTGCCACCTCCTCATAGTCAATCTCAAAAATCTCATCAAAGAATTCTTCCAGTTTGTGCCTTACAATCAGCGTTCTGTGACCGGATTCAAAAGCGAATCGTCCGGGATTCATCTGTATAATCTCTCTCAGCCTTTTTTCTCCAATGTTGAAATAAGCGGCTGCCTCAAGTACTGTCAGATTGTATTTTTCTGTAATGGGTATCTCTGGTACTCTCATATGCGTACTGCCTCCTCAAAGTTATTTTGGGTAGTACATATATCGCTCTAAACCCCATATATATCAACTACTTTCGGCATATAAAAGGGATATTTATCTCACCAAATTTGCGTCAAGAAACTCCTCAAATTTGTGTCTTATGATCAATGTGCGATGCCCTGATTCAAAGGCAAAAACATCAGGATTTTCAGCAATCATCTGGCGCAGTTTCTTTTCTCCGATATTGAAATATGCTGCGGCTTCGTAGACAGATAAATTGTATTTCTGATTAATTGGCACCTCTGGTATTTTCACTTTCTTCACCTCCGAATCGGTCTTTGATATAACACTCGTGACTGCAGTATTTCCTGTTCTTATTTCCATAACTGGAGAAGGCTATTCCGCATCTGACACATCTGCATTCATATACGGCTTTGCGTTCTACTTGATCCATGTGACTGTTCCACCACTTATTCCTACATCTGTCAGAGCAGAAACGCTTCTTCTTTCTGCCGGGATGTTGTATAACAGCCTCCCCACAGTACTCACAAACGGTCACTTTCTTATCCGGCAGTTTTATTCCACCCAGTCCGTTTCTTTGACAGAAGGACTTCACAGTATTTGCAGAGAGGTTTAGTTTAGCTGCAATGGTCGCATATCCATTCCCTTCGGCTCTCATTTTGCTGACCAATGCTTTCTGTGCATCATTCATTGCTGTCACCTCCTAAGTAACAGGCAAAAAAAAACTGTCAGATTTAAACCTCTGAAAAACAAAAAAGACCCACCGCAGAAGAAAATTCTCCACGATGGGTATAATAACGGTTTAGATATTCAGTTAAATACGGGTGGCATAATCTAGCGAAATCCATCCGGCACCGGACTTCAGTTTGCCCCACTTGGAGGCTCCCTGACCACTGCTCTCCGCCACAATGGTAAAGCTTCCGATACCCGTGAACTGTCCGGTCTTGGCGTAATTCGTACCGGGACCTTTTCTGATATTCAGATTTGGAATCTTCACTCGCACCATGTACGTGGTGAAGGTAGATGTATCCGGTTTTACATCCGAAGAGTTCTTCACATCATACTTCGTGAGGTTCCATCTCTCGATAATATTGCAGAGTTTCTCCACATAGGTGTGACTGGTAGCATAGCCACCGTCTTTGATGATCTGCACTGCTTTCTTATAATCCGTGCATCCCTTCAGTCCGGCATAGCGAAGAGCAGATCCGTTCTTTGCACCCAGCAGATATGCAGAGTGATCCGCAATGGAATCTTCCACAGACGGATACTTGCGGAAGTCCGCTGTGATGGTCACATAACTGCCATCCTTGTTCTGCTCCTGTGTTTTCTTGGTATAAATGGATTTTCCATCCCAAGAAGAACCGCTCCAAGTATTCCCGGAGAGAGATTTCTTCATGCCGAAGCAGTTATTGGCGTTCTGAGCAAGTTCACTCTTGCCGTAGCCAGACTCCAGAATGAACTGTGCCAAAGACACGGATGCAAGAATACCGGATTTCTTCTGATCTGCAGTAAAGAGCGATCCTACCTTTTCAATCACCTGTGCTTCCGTCAGGTTCTTGAAAGCGATAGCCTGTGTTCCCTTTGTAGTCGGCTGACTATCCGTTGTACCGTTTCCACCAAGTTCTGCCGTAACCTTGGATGCGAGATCCCCAAGTCTTGCATAGAGCCAGTTTCCCGGGCAGGACTTGTTGGCAAACCATCTGTGGACGGTCAGAATCATCTCATCCGACTTCGGAGAGTAGTTCAGTGTCTTATTCTTATCCGCAAACCACAGAAGTTTCTTCTTTCCGTTACGCTTGCAGATATCGATACAAAGCTTGATAAGAGACGGGTATACTTTATCATTCATCCAGTACGGCTCCTTGGTATCGGATGCACACTCGATGGTAACGGCTCTCTGATCATTGGCACCCGAAGAAGAACACCAGGAACGATTCTTCTCTTCGACATACATACCGACTCTGCCGTTCTTATCAATGCCGTAGTTGCTGGATGCCTGCGTGGAAGACTTGGCAAACCACTCACCAAGCCCCTCTGCCGTACACTGCCCCACTACGCAGTGGGGAGTGATGCGGTCAATTGCGTGTGTTCTCTGTCCGGAATGATTCGGACTCAGTCTCGTAAATGCTACTAAGCTGCTATTTGTGTATCCCATAGATTATTCCTCGCTTTCTGCCCTGTCATGGAGCTGCTCTAATACAAGTTTGATCTTCTCTGGCACCGGAAGCCCCAAATGTGCTGCGTTTTCCAGTAAGCTGACTCCTTCATTGGAAATGTAGAAAAAGATCACAGCGGTACGCAGAACACTGCCGGTTCCGATGATGTTGACATCGAGGATATTGGCGATGCCAACAAGCAGGAAAATCAGTACCTTTCTGCAGATGCCACGAAAGCCTACCTCGCTGGAAAGAGAATGGTCATTGATGGCACACATCACCCCAGTGATATAATCAATCACCACAAAGGCAATCAGTGCGTAAAGCAAACCATCACATCCTCCCAGAAAGTAGCCAAGCCAACCTCCTACCGCCGCAAAAGCAAGCTGAATCATGTTCCAAAATTCCTTCATTTTCGTGTTCCTCCTTTGATTTTTTTGTATTGAAAAAGGCAGCCATCGCTGACTGCCTCTCTCTGACATATAGATTAGGTGCAAAAACCAATTGCAATACCATATTCCCCCGTAACTCCCGTGGTTCCGGAGGTACCGCTTGTGCCTACGTAATAAACATTGGCTGTGTCACTGGCATTTCGCAGTCTCCACTGTACCTTGGTATCAATGCCAGCCTTCTGCTTGATGCGGCTTGCATCATCCGGGAAAAGATCCTTGTAGAGTGCTGTACTGCCAAAGATTTCCGTACTGCTTGGAATCCAAAGATCCTCTGTGGTTTGACGCTGTGCACCGGAGTCTGGCTCCGTGGTGTAGCAGTATTGCATCTTGGTAACCCCCTTAACTGCCTGTGCCACCGTTGCTGGGAATCGAGATTTCAGAGACTTAACAAAAGTACGAAGCTCTGATTTCTCCCAACCACCAATGGCACCACTGGACTCCTCATAATTATCAATGACCTGATAGGTGAAAGTTCCATTGGTGCGCTCAACCGTATACTCGGCAATTCCGCCAAAGCGGACCGTACCGCAGTCATCGTTTTTATGAACAGAACCATCCTTGTGATAAAGAGCAGTGACCGTAATCACATCACCAACAGCTACATCCAGGGATTTCTCCACAAAGTTAGTTGTTCCACTGATCGCATCCACCAATTTTTCATCACCTACTGTGACGGTCAGCTTATCATAATTAGACTCGGAGCTAACCTTTGTATTAACAGTAAAGGTTCCGGCACGAGTGATGGTAATCGTCCATGTTTCCGATACATCCGAACTGTCTACTCCTGCATTATTGGAAATCCAATCGCCACCATCATTTTGAATCCAACAATTCTTCGTGATGGTCTCATAGTTAGTTACCAGAGCCTTAGCATTATATCGTCTGCTGGTATTAAGAAGCTGCTGTGAAATCCAGGTAATCGGTGCTGTTCCGCTGCCGTCTGCCATCGTATCCACATTGAATCCCGCAATCTGCATAGTGATACGTCCTTCATCTCCAAGATCAAGAATCTTCGTATCCCCAACCTGATATTTCACGAGATAGGTTCCATTACGTTCTGCAGCAAGAATCTCAGCCCAGCTGTCTGTGATGGTATCTTCGATACCGAGGTAGTTGAACTGTGCATAGCAAGAACGGTTTCCTGTGACATTCTCCGGTGAAGGCAGCCACTTGAGGAACTCGTACAACTCCGGATTATCTACACCAGTCTTAACCGGAACTTCTCCATCGTAAGTTGCCGTTTCGCCATAAACCACATTTGCGGCTGTAGCCATAAGCGTATTTCCATTGTAGAAACGGACGGTATAGGTCTGTCCGGTTGCACGGTATGCAGCATAGACCTTTCGGTCAGCTACGATGCCCTTGGTCGCATCTGCCTGTGCAGAGGACTGATTGGCACGTTTGTTCCAACCAATAAAGGTAAAGGTATTGGCTGCCGTGGATGCTCTGCTCGGTGTTCCAGTATAAGCGCCGTTTCCACCATCCCGGATGGTTTCTGTATAAAGAAGCTGACTGCCATCGTAGTTGTAGTAGAACAGCGAACTCTCCGTGTGGTTTGCCACTACATTGATATGCGGATATCGCTCGTTGAATGCTGCAATCTGACTGCCCAGAAGCACCTGTGTATGGATTCGCCCGGACATTTGTGCCTGATCCATGTTGTTGCCGTATTCATCAAAGCCTCGCATCGTATCAAGAAGCGTTAAGAACTCTTCAATCTCCTCTGCGGATTCTGCCTCCCAGTTAAATCCAAGGACACGAAGTCGGGTTCCTGCAGGCGTACCACGGATAATGCTGACCACATCGATCTCATCCGGCAGGTTTTCCAGCCACAGGGATGTGATATTTTCATAGGTCGGCATCACCAGTTCTGTTAGACTCTTCTGATTTCGGATGGTAAGGTTTGTCATCGTCTCCGGCAGATGCAGTTTCTTCAGCTGACCACCGTTCGGCAGATTGATACCTGTAATGGCTGTTCCCTCGAAGTAGATTTCTTCAATATTGGTGCATCCTGAGACATCCACCGTCTGCGTCAGATTTCGGCAATTTCTGACATCTAGCGTTTTCAGCAGCGTATTGTTACCAAGGTACAACTCGGTAAGATTGCCGTTATTGTAGTTTTCGGATGCATCTCCAATCTTCAGTGACTGCAACTTCGTTGCTTTGGAAAAGTCTGCAAAACCGATCTTCAGACCGGACAGATCACCGACCGAAGCCAACTGAGAAGCAGAGTAGATGTAGATCTCGGTATCGTTAACATTATCCAAAGGACAAGTCAGGAGTGTTGGCTGTCTTCGTTTTCCTCTCTTCTGCACCAAATACGATCCATATTTGATGGAAGGATAGATATCGGCATACGGTGTGACCGTAATATTTGCCTTCGCATACCCACGAAGCTGAATCAGATCCGAGAGTGCATCTCCGGCATTGTACTTGCTGTCGATATAACGGAATCGGTTATACAGCCACCACTTTCTCTGCTCTGCCTTACTGCCCTGCAGCATGGCAAGATAAGATGCTGTGCCGGATTCCACCAAAGGCTGCAGATACTTAAACCATGCATCCTCATTGAAGATTGCCTCCGGCCATTTATTCTGATGCTCCTCAAAAGCAGACTCGACCAGATCGTAGCTGAGTTTCCCTTCCGAACGAAGCGTCTGATACATGCTCTGCAGTTCATCATGAAAAGCCTGACGAACATTGATCCAAAGAACAGAATCCTGTCCGTTAAAGACATCTGCACCACCTTCCGTCTGATCGATATCCTCCAAAGAGTAATCGAATACCAGAGCACCCTCGTTGTTAATGCCAAGCGCGGTATCAAAGTCGTAAGGCAATGAGAACCATTTGTCCCCACCTAAGAAGGACGGGAAAGCGTTCTTCGCACGAGAATCCACCATGAGGAAAAGCTCGGTAAACAGATAATAAAAAAGAACGGCATCTCGCTCCATGTGGTTTGAGAGTTCGTTCTTAAACTTGGCCAGTCTATAAGCTGCGGTATCATTGGTGAAGGTAGTGTCCCCATAAGTCACAGGAGATGCAAGAGGCTCACCAGTTGCTGCTGATTGATCTGTGGATTTAATCCAAGTGGCTAGAGCAGCCAGATTGTGAACATCTTCATTTCCATCCGGATATCGGCCTTCAAAGTCATTCATCCAATCATCACCGGAATAATCATCCGATTTCCAGATAACTCTGTCTGATGTATTATTTCGAATCTCCCAGGACTCATCACCATCGACAAAACCGAATACCTCCTCGGTGCCCTTGTCGTTATTAAAATTGTACTTCCCAAGGAAAATGCTCTCATCTCCGTTGCTCCAGAAGATGACAATTGGAAAGCCGTCGATACCTTGACGTACCCGCTCATCTGCCCTCTGCGGCGGAGTTTTATAAGGGCAGGCATCGTTATAAAGCCTTGCCAATTCCACGTTGTTAGCCCCCTCCGAGGAAGCAACGTCTGCTTTAAACGTAAAAGTTGCCGTTGGAATTGCTCCGGTACGAAGTGGGTATCCATCTACCTGATTGCCGCTTGACATCAGAAAGCCATTCTTGAACTTGATCTTATAATTCTTCCTCGCATAGTACTGAGAAGACGTTCCCTGCACATCCACCTGTGCTCCGGTAAATGTGAATGATCTCGTGCCATACACTGGATCAGTGTATGAGCCGGACATGGTTTTCTTATCCCCCTTGTACTGTGGCAGTTCCTCGCCTTCCAGAACCAGGTACGGCAGATCACTCGGCAGCTGTGCAATGACCACGTTTCCATAGGCATCATAGATGTTGTTTCTCTTATAACGTTCAATCATCTGAGAGCCAATCTGCGTGTCAGCAATCCAGTTGGTCAGCACCTGATGTCTGGTCAGGTTCTGATCATAGACACGAATGGCATAGAGATCTAGCGTACAGTCATTCGAGCCGATGGTAATATCCACTGGATTTCTCTGGGAGAAGTCATCGTCTGTCGGATACTGAACCACACCGGACATAATGCCATTGATGTAGCAGTACAGAAGTCTGTTCTCGGAACGCTTCTCCACAACAAAGGAAACACGGACATGCTCCTCTTCCTTATACTGCACGAAGGTCTCGGACTGCTCTGATTTCATTACTGCTTTCTGTGCAGTAAGAGAAAGTCCTCTGCCTTCAGACATACAAGAAAGAATTGTGGCATCATAATCCAGTACATTTCTGGTGGCAAACTCCAGCTCGATGGTTTTTCCAGTTGAACGGAAATCCTGTGCAAAAATCTGATACGGAATGGTCAGCCTTGCGTCACCGGACACACGAAGAACATCAATGCCGTCTTCATCCTTTTGCCATCCATCGGAGGTATAGTTGAATCCGGTAAACACTGCAGAGATATCCTCATACACCCACGTTCCCGGATATCCTTCATTATTGGAGCGGCCTGCTGCCGAAAGATATAATTTGAGGTCTTCTGTTTCTGCTTCCACATGGATTTCGGATTCTTTAACCCCAAATGTCAGTGTCTTGCTGACCTCACCGCAGGTAATTGTGAAGGTTGTTTCTCCTACCTCATTGGCACGATAGGTATAGGAATGCTGCGTTCTGTCTACGCTCTGTCTGGACATCACCTGTCCGTTGATGCTGATGACCACATCTGCCTGCAGGGATGTCGGATCATAAACAATGAAATCAATTGGCACAGAAGTATACTGATCGACCTCTGTTTCATGGAAGGAGCTGACAATAACAGCATCCTCCACCAGAGCTTCCAGGCATACCACCTCAAAATACAGTTCATTGCTTCGTACCATCTCTCCATTGATTTCTGCTTCAAAATAGCAGCTGATGGTATGCGCTCCGTGCTTCTGATCGGAGAAAGTATAGGTCATCTGTCTGCCGGATACCGAGGTGACGGTATTTCCAACCTCTCTTCCATCCAGTAAAAAATGGATGGTCTTAGATACATTTCCAACCGGAACATACGGGAAGGAAATCGGTCCCTGATAGGCCACGTTTGCATCAAAGGGCGAACTGATGGACAATGCAATGGATGTCACACTATAGTTAATAGTTCTGCTGTTTCCATAGACATCGGATACGGTGATTTTTACCACGTTCGAACCAACCGCCAGATACGGAGCAAGATCTACAGTAACCTCTCCCTGAATGATATCAAGCATTCCTCGAAGCGCACCGTTTACTGTAATCTTCATCACACCGTTTCCGGTTGCCATCTCATCCTCCACAGAAGACCACTGCACTTTAATATTACAGCTGCTGCCGGATGCGATGGTTTTAGAAAGCCAGCCTGTGGTATTGGTTACAGTAAGAGAGGCATTATTTCCTCCTGTAGTGCCTCCACCGCTTCCTCCACCAGTTCCTGAGAACGGACCAAGAGGACCGGCAACGACAGAGCCATTGGAAGTCAGATACAGATAGCCGGAATCTACATAGGCTCCGTCTATCTTTCCTTCCAAAGTCAACGTCATGGAATTATCCAAACGCTGCATGGCATCAATCAGATTCTGAAACTCTGCCACTTCATTTTCCGTATTTCCGGCTTTCTCCAAAGCCTGCTGTGCGATCAGATCTGCACTGGTGGTCACCCTGGCAATCCATCGTTCCTTTTCCGTGACGGATGCCATTGCCTCTTCTACCACCTGTCTCGACTCCACAACCGTAGTCGTATTCTCTGCCACCTGCTGACTCTTTTCGTCCACGGTATGAGCCGCTGCAATGATCTCATCGGTACGATCCAGAATTTCCACTAACTCACGAATTTCTGAACCGGACTTTAAAGTATCCTTATCAAGAGCTGCTCGTTCCACTGCAATGATAAAGTTAGCCGATGCGATTTCCAGTTCTCCAACTGTGATTACCACTTCGCAGATCACATTTCCGGCAACGGCAGTCATCTGCTTGGTAATATCTGCCGTCACAGTATTGCCGGAGATTCTGGCATCATAAGAGAAGCCATTCCCATCCGGTTTTGTCCCTCGAATCCCTGCGGTCACACCGGACGGAATGACCAGGTCTCCAAG
>ADGC01008235.1_pt1 | contig 14283 bp, 5 predicted proteins | sample 268048 | NCBI WGS metagenome assembly ADGC01 (sample SAMN02954255, study PRJNA42359) | wallaby gut metagenome | biome: terrestrial; feature: wallaby; material: gut; isolation source: foregut contents of Macropus eugenii | host: Notamacropus eugenii | place: Australia
TGCATCGATCTGCATGTGTCTAACGAGTGCTTCATGCTTTGAAATTGCTGGAATCAACACGGTTGAACAAGTGTGTTCACTTGATGAAACAGAGATTATGCATATGAAAAATATGGGAACTCTTTCATGTAAGCAGCTTATAGATGAAATAAAGTTGTTAAAGAAATTGGGCGAGGCATATTTTTCAGGAAACTTCGGTGAAGATGAGGAAAAAATCGTAAATTTTGATCGCAGAGAACTTGATATAGATACTGTGAAAAAATTGCAGGAGTCTTATGGCTTTAAGACTATCTGGCTGTGCGATTGGTACAGCATTTCAAGACAACGTGTGTATCAAAAACTGGAAAAGCGCATAAATAAGGGAAAGTGGGCAGGAAAAGAACTTCTCGGTCATGAACGTGAAGTAATCAATTCTATGATTAATGACAGGTGCTTCTATAAACAAGCAGATCAGGAACAATACTATTTCCTAAACAATATGCAGGATGATTGCGCAGTTCTTATCGTTTCGGTAGAGGACATAAAATGCTTTTATCTTGAAGATTTACCAGATGCTCTGCAAGCACGTATCAAGTATGAAAGAATGCATAAGCTATCAGAAAATGAAGTGAATGCTTATTCTAAGCTTGGAAAAACCGTGTCTGTTCTAAAAAAACAGTATTTTATGCCAACGGATTCTTCTTTGTTTAGAAACCTTGCTTCTGCCAGAAATATGACGAATGAAGAATACTCTTTGTTCTTATATAAGCTGCCGTATTGCACCGCACAGGCATCTATTACAGACGAAAGAATCATTGAGTTTTTACAGGATAATACTGTTGATGGACGGACATTTATTTCCTCAACGCCTGACACTCAGTGGATAAGATCTTTTATTTCGAGAAATGGATTTTCTATTAGTGATTTTATACAGTTCTATGGATTTAATACAGAGGCGGATCCTGATATGGGTACTTCGTTGGAATTTGATATCGAGGATATAGAAACTGTTGAAAGAGATATGCGAGTTTACGCCAATGAGGGAAATTATATAGAGAAGCTATATGCTGAAACACCTCTTTTAGGAAGTTGTATAATTTCACAGAAAAACATAGAAATAATTAATCAGAATAGCCGTAAATTGCTGGTTAAAATTTTGAATAACCCGAGTTTAAAACCCAGTTTAAGTGCCGAGATGCAAATTGCCTTAGCTGTTATAAATTACGCAAAAGGGTGGGACACCGAGGATGAGTCCGGATTTTGGAGATACATAACAGCACAGTTTGGATATAGAGATGACAGTGGTCAGTTAAGAAGCTTGTTGTGCAAATGTGTCAAAGATGCTCTCGTGAAAAACAATAGATGGTTTGTTACGAACGCCGGTGGAAATATGTATAAATCATCCATTATGGTTCATGCATTTTCAACGAAAAGGTCATGGCTTCATTTTTGTGACTTTTTATTTGATTTCTATAAAACAAACCTAGAATGGGAGTATGTGGAAAATGATCCAATGTTTGCGCGCATGATATATGCACTGCGGAATAAGTTTAATGTTTCAGAGGGCTCTCAGGATGAAGATATTCAGATAAGTACAAAAATTTATTATTTCAGGGAAGGCATTGTTAAGCTTGTTCTTCAAAGACCGAAATATGCCACTCGTTTAGTAGAGTCTATTGTCAGAAGACTCGATGCATTAATTAACCATACTGCGGATCAAGCTGCTAATTATGAAGAAAAGCTTTGTGATGAATGGATGGAACAAAAAATACAAGGTTTAACAATAAAGAGACAGAAGGATCCTTCAGCTGAAAAACGAGTAATTGCGATTGATTATACGCGAATAAAGCCGATTTATCGTCTGCGTAATGAAAGCGAGATTTTTGTTGTATTTCCAGATGTTCGCTTGGAGAAAAATGAATTTACAACGCTTAATCTTACAATACTCAATGGTGGTAGAGTCATTGAACAAAAAAGCCTCAGTTATTATGGTAATGAACTTGGAAAAACAATGTCAGGATTTTCTATAGGGTTGGATGATTATCTTCGAAAAAGCGGTGCAGCTGCGTTTGAACCACAGGTTGTTATTAAGTGTGATACGGAGGAAATATACAATTCCGGGAAATCGCTATTCAGAAAAGTTTTAGCATTTCGTGACAAAGTTGAAGTTGATGTAAGCAACTGTGAAAAGGGCAGTTATTCTATTTTTATACCTAACGATGTATCCATTGAATATAGCAATGCTGATATATCTCCGATAAAGGAAACTTCATTTTACATAGGCTATTACACTGAATTAAAAAAAGATTTTACTTTAAATATTGATGGGGAACTGATTGCGTACGACAATTCAGATGGAGATTCGATGCGTATTGTAGTGCCAAACAGTAAGCACAATGCTGAATACGTAGTTGATGGGCGCAGGTATCGGATTATGGACGGGTCGGAGATCCTGCATATTATTTCACCTGACAAAAATAACGAGAAGAAATATCAAGTTGCAATCAATGATAAGGTGCTTTATCTCGACCAGCTGCCTTATGAAGAATCAGGAGAAGCCAGAGTTTACAAAATTGAAATTGGAAACCTGGACTGTGATGAAATATCTTTAAGAATGCTTGATTTTGCGAACAACCGATTGATTATAAGAAGATATTTTAAAATCATTCCATCATTCAATTATCGTTTTAATCGGTTATTCTATTTTTCTGATGAGGATTACCGTGAAGCAAAATTGCGTGTGTTTTTTTCGGATTCTGCTGTACATGAATATCCAATTACGAAAGCAGATACTTATCTGACAGTCCCATTTCAAGCCGGGGAAGTTGAAATACCGGTTCCTTGTGTGAAATTTTTTGATAACCACAATGAGGGGTGGAAAGGGACTACGGTACTTTGGAAAAACGATATTCCTCAAGATAGATTTCTTTATGCAAAGATACCTTCGGGGGTGAATGTATCAATGATGTTAGATGATGAATGCATTGGTACGGAGGATAATAATTCTTTTGCAATAGGAAACGCAGTGACTGGGTATAGCAATATACAAGGGAAAAAGTGGCTGAGAATTTATGCTGTTATTTCAGCAGGAAAAGACGAAAAGAAGTACGACTTAGGAAAGATTGCACTGCAAGAGCAGTTTATAGAGCCCCCCAAGCTTAGTGTTAAAGATGATGTTCTCTTCTGGAATCTAGGGTATGGTTTCATTGGAGAAGCTAAATCAGCTTTTAAGATAAAAATTTGTGAAGGAACAGCTTATGAAACAGTTTTACCGCTTGATCTGCATGAAGAAAAGATAATGGATAATATTCGGCTTCCTCTTGGAGAATATCAATATTCCATTGTTAAACAATCTGGAAATTTATTTTCAATGCAATTACAGGAAGTAGCTGCAGGCAATTTCTTTGTAGGGGACGAAAATGAGCTTCGATTCCTTAAGCATTTTATTCAGATAGATACAATTACATTTGAGGAAAATGATACATATGATGCGGTGGAAATTAAGACGTGTTACATCGATCATATCGAATACAAGGGAATTCATTACGTTGGAAGTGAGGATCGGGAATGTCCGATTTATAATGGCATTCTTTTCTTCATCAGTCCGAGCGGAAAGAGACATGAATATTCTTATGAAGATACTCGAGATGAATACGGGCACCAACTATACCAGATAAATCCAGTTAGGATCGTATATATTAACGAGACAACTCTCAGTATTACTCAAGAAACAGGGAATATTGATGAACCCGGTGATGGATTCTACTACTATAGATATTTTGATAAATATGAGATGAAGAATATATATCAGCTGACTGATTGGGAACCAACTAGATTCAACCAGGATAAGTATTATTTGGCGGATTTATATTCTTACATACGAAAGGAAGGAAAGGAAAATGTTTGATCCTATTCAAGCATCGGATAATATACGTAATGAATTTGTCAGTTATATATCAACAAGTTTTCATTTGGCCGATCAAGAGTATGCAAATCAATTTATAAAGGAGCTAAGAAGGAATAATGCGATTTCTAAGGGGCCATATTTAGATATCAGCGATTCCTTTGAAGCAGGAAGAAGTATATCCCAATTAATAGAGAGCGGAGAAATGTCTCCTTTATTTCAAGAACTTGAACCAGATGTTTCTGAAGGAGACAAGGAAATCAAATTGCTCCGTGGCTTATATAAACATCAGGAAAAGGCTGTTCAGAAGATTAATGCTGGTAAGAACATTGTTGTGACAACCGGTACAGGATCAGGTAAGACAGAATGCTTTGTGCTGCCTATTATCAATCATTTGCTTCGTGAAAAAGAAGCCGGAACATTGAATGATGGGGTAAGAGCTATTTTGATTTATCCAATGAATGCCCTTGCGAATGATCAGATGAAAAGACTTCGTTTGATACTTAGCCAATATCCGGATATTACATTTGGTGTATATAACAGCAGCACACAACATGAAGATTCTGCTGGTATAGCAGAGTATGGGCGTGTATTTAAGGATAAAGATGGAAAGCCATTAAAACCTTTAAAGAACGAAGCAATATCTAGAAAGACGATGCAAAAAAGGCCACCGCATATTTTGGTGACAAACTATGCAATGCTGGAATATATGATGCTTAGGCCAAACGATGATTTGGTGTTTTCCGGAGCAAAGCTGCGCTTTCTTGTATTGGATGAGGCTCATATATATAAGGGTGCAACAGGAATTGAAACGTCTCTTTTACTTCGAAGATTAAAAGCACGTATTAGCAATCCAGCAAAGGTGCATCATATTTTAACCAGTGCTACCTTGGGTGGAAAAGAGGCAGATGCAGATATTATTTCTTTTGCAAGCACATTATGTGATGCAGAATTTTCAGCAGACGATATTATTCGTTCAAAAACGGTCATGCCTGAAATCCCTGAAGTTTCGAAGGATATTCCATTGGACGTGTTCAAAAAACTGGCACACCCAGATATGTCAATGGACGATATCTTGAAGAAATTCAATATATATTTTGATCCGAATAAGACTGATGCGGAAAATTTGTATGATATTTGTGTATCATCGAAAGCATATAAAGTGCTTCGTAATTGTGCAACGCATCCTATGACGGTTCATGAGATTGCAAACGCAATGCGTAATCATATGGAGATACAGGACGAAGATTTGGTAAATCTGATCCATGTTGCTTCAAAAGCGGAGAAGAATAAAACTTCACTCATCAAAGCCAGATATCATATGTTTGTTCGTGCATTAGAAGGTGTTTATATCACCTTGAATAAAAATAAGAAGTTATTCTTAACACGAACAAATTATGCAGATATCGATAATGATACCTGGCGTGTATTTGAGGCAGCAGTTTGTGATGATTGTGGACGTATAGGGGTCGCGGGAAAAACTGTCAATGGAAGGCTGGAAGCTGCTTCTAATAGATACGATGATGAAATGGAAGTATATCTATGAAGACAGCAAGGGGAAGAACTTGATATTGATGAAGATGACGAAGGAGAAGAAGAAACTCAAATAGGGAAAAACGATTATATTCTTTGCGCAAAATGTGGTGAGATTCATCATGAAAGTCAAGTGAGCGACTTTTCATGTGGTCATGGGGATATCAATCATATTAAAGTTAGAAAGGCTGAACGCAAAGGGGTAAGAAATGAAAATAAGTGTCCGTGTTGTAATCATGGGCACATGAAGCTGTTTTATGTAGGTTATGATGCGGCCACAGCAGTTTTGGGAACAGAATTGTTTGAGCAGCTTCCGGAAACAGAAGAAAAGCTGGAAACGCAAAAAGAAACCATTACACCTGCAACAAATCTTTTTGCCATGGCTTCTCAACCGAAGAAAAAGGTTGAAATTATAAAGAGAAAGAGACAGTTCCTGACTTTTTCTGATAGCAGAAGTGAAGCAGCATTCTATGCGTGTTATATGACATCTTTCTACGAGGAGTTTTTAAGACGACGCGGAATATGGCACGTTATAGAAAAAAATCGGGATAATATCAGCAAGCATCCATGGGAAATTTCCACTTTGGTTCAGGAGCTTACTTCTTATTTTGATGCCAATAGAACATTTGCTGCTCCAGGCGATGAAGGAATTGAAAACTTAACGGCAATAAGTAAGCGTCAGGCTTGGATAGCAGTCCTTAATGAGATGGTAAATGCAAGACGAAGTACCTCTTTGGTCTCGTTAGGCATATTGGATTTTGAGTATAAAGGAAATTCAGAGGAACTAATGGCAGCTGTGGCTGGGCAATATCATCAGAATCCATCAGATGTAAATGCTCTGTTTAATTTGCTAGTCATGGATATTGTTTATGGCGGTGCTTTGGAGGGAGAAGATAATTCATTGACAAATGATGAACGGGAATACATTTATTATGCTGCACAGCCGAGACGTTTTAATAAGTGTAAACAGTCTGATTCTGACAGAAAGAAGAATTATCTGAATGGTTGGATCCCTCGTGTGAAGGAAAACGGAAAGTCTTTCAAAAATGGAAGAGTCAGCCGACTTATGAAAATGATGGGAATTTCTGAAGAACAGGCAAAGGAACTTCTTAGTATGTATTGGGAAGCTGTTTTGATTGGTGGGCCGTATGCATTAACACCAGGTGGAGATGGGGAGTTTTATTTTTCTACGGATAAATTTCAGGTTGCGGCAGGCAATGAAAGCAGACCGGTTTATGTGTGTGATAAGTGCGGAAAAACAACGATGATAAACTGCAAGAATGCTTGTGTTTCATTAAAATGCGATGGCCATCTGAGAAAAGTATCGCATGAAGAGCTCATTGCGAACAATCATTATGCCAAATTGTATTCTGCCAATAAGATGTCTCCGCTTCACATCAAGGAGCATACTGCACAGTTGGGAAGAGCAGAGCAACAGAATTATCAGGAAATGTTTGTTAATAAGCAGATTAACGCACTCAGTTGCTCCACAACGTTTGAAATGGGTGTTGATGTGGGTGACCTTGAAACAGTTTATCTTAGAAATATGCCACCTTCACCGGCAAACTATGTTCAGCGTGCAGGACGAGCAGGCAGAAGCATACATGCAGCAGCATACTCACTTACGTATTCGAAGCTTAGCTCACACGATTTCACCTATTTTGATAATCCAGAGCGGATGATTTCAGGAAAAATCGGAGTTCCTCTTTTTTCTATTTCTAACGAAAAGGTAATACTTAGACATATATTTGCAGTGGCAATGAGCGACTTTTTTGCTCATGAACCAGAAATTTACAATGGTAATAATGCAGATGTTCTATTAAATCAGGATGGGTATGAAAAACTTGTATCGTATCTGAAATCAAAACCGGAAGAACTTAAAAATTTGCTTATGAGATCCATTCCGGAAAAAATGCATATTCCTATGGGTATCACGGATTGGTCATGGTTGGATCAGTTAGTAGGTCCGGACGGAACACTCCAGGTTGCTGTTTCTGACTTTAGAGAAACCATAGCATGGTATGAAAAAGAGTTTAAGAGGCTTAAGCGTACAGGTGATATTCAAGGAGCTGCAAGGTGTGAACGCCAGTTAAAAGAATTCCGCCGTGGTCAGGAAGATAGCCGCGGACGCAATGAACTGATTGAATTTCTTGTGCGAAATAATGTTCTGCCTAAGTATGGGTTCCCGGTTGATACTGTTGAACTCTATCAGGGTATGAACTTTAATCAAGAAAAGAAGCTGCAGATGGTAAGAGACCTACAGCTTGCGGTTGCGGAGTATGCACCGGATGCGCAGGTTGTTGCCGATGGAAAACTATATACTAGCCGGTATATTAGAAAACTTCCGCAGGCGACAGGACAGGATTGGAAAGAGGTATATATTGCGCAGTGCGGAAATCAATCTTGTTTGACTTGGAACCATAGACTGATTGAACCTTCGAAGGATGGTGTAACTTGTATATCATGTGGAAATCTTATTGAAAAAGCAAGGTGGAGAAAAGCAATAGAGCCAAGAAAAGGATTTATTGCAGAGTCAAAGCCCAAGGATGTTCCATTAAGAAAACCGGAACGCTCCTACCGAAGCGATGATTATTATATTGGAGATCAGACCACCAGAAAGTCTGTGTATAAGAAAACGTTTTGTATTGCGGACGAAGAAAAGATGCAGATGGAGACTTCTGCAAATGATTCATTGATGGTGGTTTGTAATGACCATTTTTACGTTTGCGATAGCTGTGGTTATGCTATTAGTGCTTCTTCGGGAAAGGAAGAAAAAGATTTTAATTCCTTTGCATCGAAGTATGAGAAAAAACATAAGTCCCCATGGGGAAAAGAGTGCAGCGGAAAGTTATATAGAAAAGAGCTTTGCCATTCTTTTAAAACAGATGTAGTTATTATTACATTTGGAACATCACGTGCGAAAAGTCAGTCAACAATGCTTTCGGTAATGTATGCACTGTTAGAGGCAGCATCAAGTGTATTAGACATAGAGAGGACAGATATTAAAGGATGTCTTCACAAGGTTCGTTTTGAGAGAAGCATGATTTATGAAGTTGTTCTCTATGATGCTGTTGCAGGAGGTGCTGGTCATGTTCGCAGACTTGTAACAGATGATTGTGGAGTGTTCCAGAAGGTAATAAAAAAGGCAATTGATATTACAAAAGGCTGCAACTGCAATCCGTCCTGTTATAACTGCCTAAGGAATTACTACAACCAAGCAATCCATGAACAGTTGAATCGAATCGAGGCGTACTCTTTCTTGGAACACTATTATGGCGAGACAAAAGTGATTTCAAACGATGAGTTTGAAGAGATAAAAAAAGCTGAAGATAAGACCGAAATATCCACTGATAAAGTTAAGTTCAGTAATGGATATAGCTGCGTGGGAAATTATCAGAACTGGAATGAGTTCGCGGCAATGATACCTTCAGAGTATTTGGATATATTTAAAGAAATGGATGCATTACATGTTCCAATTCCATCGGAATCATATTGTAAGATTTTTATTCTGGGAACCGACATGTCATCTGAGGCGCTGTTTGTCTGGAAAGATAAGCATGTTCTGGTATTTGACAATGATAATGACAAAATTGAAATTCATGGATGGACTTCATTATCAGTTAATGAAATTCAAGCAGCGAAATTTGCAAAGCTTTTTTTAGATGAAAGGAGGCCAGGAGCATGGCTTTGATGATTCCACAGACGATGGAAGAAGATAATAACAGTTTTGGTGAGCGACAAGTTTTTGAAGCATTAAAAAAACTGCCAGATGAATATGTTGTATTTCATTCCGTCCGTTGGAACGACCGTAGTGAGAAAAACACGGTTATATACGGAGAATCGGATTTTACTATATTTCATCAAAGAAAAGGAATCATAGTAATTGAAGTGAAATCCGGGGGAATTGAATGCACCAATAATACATGGACATACATACGGACAGATAATGGAGAACGTCACTCCATGAAGAATCCATTAAAACAGGCGGATAAAAGTAAATACCGATTTTTAGATTTAGTTGAAGATTTACTGGAGGATACGCAGTATACAGATTCTCCACAATATTGCATGGTGGAATCTGCAGTATGGTTTCCTTCCATTAGTAAAAGAGATGTGATTGGAACATTGCCAATGGAGTTTCATCCAGAAATTACACTGTTGGAAAATGCACTGGAATCTCCGCAAAAATACATCGATGGTATTTATGATTTCTACGAAGGCTGGAAACATACAAGATTGGATAAAACTCCGGAAGAAAAAATTATAAACGCATTTTCTCCGTTTTATCGGGTAATGCCAAGCCTGAAATCCAAACGACTGGAGCAGGAAGAGATATTTGTTCGTCTGACGAAGGAGCAGAACTCTTTGCTAGATTATTTGGAAGAGCAGAGAGTAGCTGCGATTCAAGGTGCTGCCGGAACTGGAAAAACATGGCTGGCAATAGAAAAGGCACAAAGATTAGCAAGCAGTGGCAAAGTACTTTTTCTTTGCTTTAATCAGTTTCTGCGAGTATATCTGAATGAACTCAAAAGCGATATGCCTAAGAAATATGAGAATATCGAGATTTATAACTTGCCGCAGCTGGCGTGCAAAAAATTAGGTGTGCCTGCAGTAGAAAAAGAAGATATCATTCAATTTCTCGAGAATTATGACGCCTATGAGTGGGAGTACAAGCATATCACTATTGATGAAGGTCAGGATTTTAATGATGAAGAAATAGAAAGACTTTATGATATAGCACTGCTGCAGGAAGGTGCCTTTTATGTCTTTTTTGATAAAAATCAATTTGTTCAGGGAAGAGAGTTTCCGAATTGGCTGAGAAATGCAGAATGTCGATTGGTATTAAATATTAACTGTAGAAATACGTTTTCAATCGCGGATACATCCGGAAAGCCGATCCATGTTGAGCCAAAAGTGAAAAACAAAGCGGTTAAGGGTGATATGCCAAAATTCTTTATATGTGAAGATGCAAAAAGCGGCATAAAAAGGCTTTCAAAACTGATAGATCAATATAGGAATAATGGTTATGCATATGACCAGATTTGTGTTCTGACAGTAAAAACAGAAGGTTCTTCATGGCTTACAGGCATTGAAAAAATCGGTAACCATACAATAAAGACAACCAGAGGAAAGAATAATGTACTGTTTACAACAGCTCGAAAATTTAAAGGACTCGAGGCTGATGTAATCATTATTATTGACGTGGATGCCGATACATTCGCAGATGTAGAAAAAAGAAGACTCTTCTATGTTGGAGCATCAAGGGCGAAACATTACCTGGATATTGTTTATACAGAAGGTAAAGAGAATCTACAAGCGTTGGTAGAGCAAATAAATGATGAAAAATATCCAACGCCGGTTATAGGAGTTGCAAGAAGTCTAAATGTAAAACCGATGATGGATTAGTAACGAAAAAAGCATGGGAGGAGGATGTGATGATTATTGATATCGAAGAATTACGAGAAGATCTGAAAAACGACAGCTACGGAGCTTTTTTTGGAGGCGGGTTTGGTGGAGCACTCATGGAGTCATTTTCTATAGATAATGCTTCACCAGAAGAACTAGTTGAGATTGCACAAAGAAAGCATATTGACTTGAGTCAGTATGAGGTTGACGAATAATTAAGAGGAGGGAATGCACGTGGTTATTAAAAAGTATGTTTACACAGATTGGATGAAGGGTAAAAATTTTGTTTTAACAGGTCTAGGAATGAATTTTGAGAAAGATGATAGCTATGTATCAGAGCTTATCACAAAATCTGGTGGCATCATTAGGAGTAGTACTGTATTAGATACCGATTACCTAATCTATGATACGGAGCATGGTGTAGAAACAACAAAATATAAAAGAGCGATTGAATTAAATCAAAAGAAAGGTAAAAATATTCAGCTTTTGACAATTCAACAGTTTGATAACTTAGTGAATGATGAAGAAAAAGGTAAAGAAGAAGTTTTTGAGGTTGGCTCAGTATTTTGTTTGCTGGAAGGTGATCAAACAAGATGTTGGGTGCAAAATCTAAAAATGGTATATAGCACCATGCCGTTGGAAGAAGCAAAATTACTCTTTGAAATTTACAATATTGCAGCGGGAGAGTATGCGAGAGCTATGAAAGACGATTTTGACACGTCTTATTCTGGTTTATTTGGTCTGGATGATGAGATTGTGGAAGCTCGTCAGAAGATAAAGAAAAACGGTGGAATTGAGCAGAGACTGTTAACGGATGCTAATTCTGAAAATGGGGAAGGTCCTTCATACGAAGATATTATTGCTTCAAACCCGGAAAGATATGCATCGGTAAAAGAATATTTCACAGGTTTGGATGAGTGTGAGCGTTTTGATTTTGAAGTACTGCCTATACAAACGGAAAAATATTACTGGATAGATCTTTGTAAAGTGACAAAAGACGAATATGAACGTTACACAAGTGAGTTGCACCACGTCTACAATATCGTCGAATTGTTTGATCCGGATGACATACCATTTGATCTAAATGATCCAGCAACCGTTTCGATTTTTGGAACGAAGAAGTTTATAGCACTGGCCGATCTTTCGTATGGCTGTTAACGAAAGGGGAACGAAATGATTACATTAACTGAACAAATTTATGAATATCTTCTTGAAAAAAGAGTGCCGATATCAACCTTTGACGTAATTAATAGTAAGCAATTTTCGCATGTGCCTCCAATGGTTGTAGGACAGGGGCTTCTTACACTTTGTGGTGAAGGTTTGGCAAATTACTATATGGAAGATGGAAAGATGTTTTTCACTACTGATTTATCAATAGGTCGCGGACCAATCGGCTCCCAGAACAACTTAGGTAATCTGTCTGCATTGTCTGCACTTTTTGGTGGAGCAAAAAATGGTATAGAAAATCTTTTTGCTTCTACTTCGAAAGTGTTTCCTGAAATTGGAGATGCTAAATCGGACGACTTACTTAATGCACTTTCATTTACAGATATCTTAAGTGGAAATGATTTTGAGATTGCTTTTCCGTCAAAACCGTCAGAAGTAAATCGAGATGAGGGGAATCACGAATTTGTTGTTAACTATGAAAATGCTCCTATAAATATGACAACAAGATTTCTTGCTATCAATGGAAAAAATAGTGAAATCAAAATTAGAACATTTTGTAAAGCGCAGTGCAAAGAACTTATTAAAAAATTATATAAAGACGCTGGTGAACCGGAAGAATACAAAAATGAGTCTGTAGTTGCATTCTATGTTCCTGCATATGAAAAATCATTTGCATTTGTTGGAAGACCGGATGGTATTCATATGCTTAGAGTGGATTGGAATTTTGAAGATGGACTTCCGTCAAAAAAAGCGGTTGTTGCCTTCATTGAGAAATGGCTTAATTCGTATAAGTATTTGGGGGAAAGAGAATATAAAAAGTTAATGCCATTTGACAGGGAAGAGCTGCTCAATCAGTCCCTTTCAGGAGAAAACGAAGAAATAATTTTGGAGGAGTATGAGAATTATTTAAACGAAGCGAAGGGGATTGTTAATATTATTGGAAATTCTGTTGGAGCACAGAATGGAATTGATAAACCAACAATTTTTTTCTATAGAGCACGAAAATCACTTGAGGAAGCAGCAGAATTTGTTGATTCCATTATCAAGCAGGCAACAAATGTGATTAAATTCTATGCCGAAAACAAAGAAAATGAAGTGTTTTTGGATAAGCTGTATTCTTTAGCTCAGATCACATTAGATGTAGCATCTAGTATAGAGACTAGCATTAAAGTTAATGTTAGTAATATTCCGTATAACTCGCCTACGGATATCGCTTTTGGGGCAAATTCTGCAGAGGATAAAACAATTCAGGTATTTCCTTCACATTTTTTGGAGTTTCTTGATTTAGTAATATCACTGAAAATGGAGAGCCAGGGGTTAGATGATAATCTTAAAACAAACATTAATGCATTTGCTAAAGAAATGAAAGCACGTTATGAAGCTGCCAACAAGAGTACAGACTATTATCCTGAATTTAAAATAGAAGGAAAAATGCTTGCAGCATATTTGGGACATTCTAAAAAAGTTGAGGTACCTGAGTTTGTAACCCGTATCGGGGATTACGCTTTCAAAAATGCAAAAGAAGTGGAAGCAATTGTTTTAGGAGAGAATGTCACTAGCTTGGGATTTTCTCCATTCGTGGGGTGCTCCAATTTAAGACTTATAACGGTATTAGGAGATATCGCATCTGTCCAGGGACCACTGACAGGATTCGCTTCGAGTCGTAAATTAACTATTCAAAGTTATAGAGAAACTTATATTGAAAATTACTGTAAAGAAAATGAATTGACCTTTGAGCCGTTAGCGGAAGATGATCTTGATTGCATCATTGAGTTAAATGAAAAAGAGTATGATACATATCAGGGGTTTATGTTCCCTAAAATTAGTGGATTTAAGACCACGAAGGAACTGAATGATGCTGAGACAAGTGAACTAAAAGCTAATGAAAATACTGCGCATATTCAGTATGGAATGGTACCAAATGATAAGTCATTCTCCGAATATCAAGACACCTTTTTCTCTGTGACATCGGTACAAGATCCACTTGATACTCCGCAAGGTGGTCTGCAAATTGCAAAGGAAATAGAGCAAAGATTTAATCAGCCTACACTTCATAGTGTATATAAAACAGTAACGGCAGATAATGGGAAGATTCTTGTTAGATATGATACTACAAGAGAAGGTAATGATAATGGAATTCAGTGGGCAACTTATGTATTGGTTGTTGCACGTGAGGACAAACTGCTAATTATGCAGATTTTCATCAATGGAGATTACACTCATAGACAGCAGCAATTCGCCATTGAAAAGTGGGCTAGTCATATTCTTACTGAAAGGCATTATGAAGAGGTAAA
>ADGC01003145.1_pt1 | contig 14269 bp, 12 predicted proteins | sample 268048 | NCBI WGS metagenome assembly ADGC01 (sample SAMN02954255, study PRJNA42359) | wallaby gut metagenome | biome: terrestrial; feature: wallaby; material: gut; isolation source: foregut contents of Macropus eugenii | host: Notamacropus eugenii | place: Australia
AAAACCGATGTTTTCAATAAAACGACCACTTAATGCACGACGTGAATCAGCTACTACCACTTGGTAGAATGGGCGCTTCTTAGCACCACCACGTTGTAAACGAATGATTACCATATCCGTCCTCTAAAAAATTAGGTTCAAAAAATTAGGTATAAAACCTAAACACTATATACAAAATAGGTTGCAAAATTTTAACTTGTCCACAAAATTTTGCAAGTAAAATTTACATTTTCTCAAAAAAAAGATTAAAAAATTAAAAAAATCTTGCTATTGGCGATTGAAATAATTTACACAGTCATTCGGAATAAAATAAGTTCTTATGAATCCTCTGTTAGAGATAACCACGTATTTACAATTTTTTGATACTAAATATTGCTTATCACCATCACTTTGCACTCCAACCATGTCAGCACGCGCTATTACATTATTAGCATCACTTATATATTCTTCTAAAGAACGACTTCCTACTTCTCGACCATGTTTACGAAAATGTTGTTCAGCTAAATATTTATTTTTAAAGCTATATTGATTAGAAACTTCTCGCTTATCAGTATTTTTATTATTAATATCGCTACTAACATCATTGTTAGTTACAACTTGTTCGGTGTAGGACTGATAATCATTTCTTGTGTTATTAGCTTGTTCACTATGTTGTATCCAAAAATAATAAATAAAAGCAAATACAACCAATACAAGCATTGATTTAACATTCATTTTTTTAGGCATTTTTAAACTTCACTTTCTAAAAGCTAAATCTAATAAATAAAAATCCCTAATCTTAAAAAGTATTAGGGACCTATGATCTATAAAAATTTTTACAAACTTAATTAACCAAAATATCCTGGTGGCATCATACCCTTCATTGCACCGATAAGCTTTCTCATTCCGCCCTTAGAACGTAAACGCTTCATCATCTTTTGCATCATGAAGAATTCTTTTAAAAGCTTACCAACTTCAGCAACATCTACCCCTGCACCATCTGCGATTCTCTTTTTACGAGAACCCTTGATAAGTTCTGGGTTTGCTCTTTCTTTTTTGGTCATAGAATTGATAATTGCTTCTTTACGATAGATTTCTTTATCGTTTATTTTGCTCTTTACTTCTTCAGGAATTGAATTGATACCTGGTAATTTATCAATCAAACCCATCATGCCACCCATATTACGCATTTGCACAATCTGTTCACGGAAGTCTTCAAAGTCAAAATCTTTACCTTCCTTCATCTTTGAAGCAAATTTTTCTGCTTTCTTAGTATCAACCTTACGTTGTAATTCTTCAACTAATGTTAATACGTCACCCATATCTAAGATACGGCTAGCAAGTCTATCAGGATGGAATGGTTCTAAAGCTTCAATCTTTTCACCAGCACCTAGGAATTTGATTGGTTTTCCTGTAATCTTACGAACAGATAAAGCCGCACCGCCTCTAGCATCACCATCAATCTTAGTTAAGATAACACCTGTTAATGGTAAAGCTTCATTAAATGCTTTGGCAGTGTTTGCAGCATCTTGACCAGTCATAGAATCAACAACAAACAATGTTTCAATAGGATTGATTGCAGCATGAAGTTCTTTAATTTCGTTCATCATGTCGGCATCAACATGTAAACGACCAGCTGTATCCACTAAAAGTACATCCATAAATGAAAGTTTAGCTTGCTTTATTGCTTTTTCTACAATATCAATTGGTTTTTCATTTACAGTTGATGGGAAAAATGTTACGCCAACTTCCTTTGCTAAAGTTTCAAGTTGTTCAATTGCTGCAGGACGATATACGTCAGCGCTCACAACCATAACTTTCTTATGTTCTCTTTCTGTTAAATACTTTGCGAGTTTTGCAACAGATGTTGTTTTACCAGCCCCTTGTAAACCTGCCATTAATACTACAGCAGGTGGTTGAGTAGATAAATCTAATGAAGAATTTTCTTCACCCATTACAGATTTTAATTCTTCATATACAATCTTTATAAATTCTTGACCTGGGTTTAATGCTGTACTAACTTCTGTACCTAAAGCTTTTTCTTTAATATCAGCAATAAATTCTTTGATTACAGGTAAAGCCACGTCAGCTTCAAGTAAAGCCATACGTACTTCACGTAGGGTATCTTTAATATTTTCTTCTGTTAAGCGACCTTGACCAGTAATATTACGTAATGTCTTTGTTAGTCGTTCAGTTAAATTATCAAACATCTAATTGTTTCCTAAACAATACAATCTTTATGAATATTGGTTACCTAACGTTAATATACCACAAATCTGTTTTTATATTTGTAACCAAACTTATTTTAGTTAATTGCTTTACAAAAAAGTCATAGCATTTTACTTGTTATTTTGCTCTTCTACTAGTTTTTATTATGTAGTTTTATTTAAATTTTTTTAATTATTCAAACTTTATTCCAGAATTAACAGTTAAAAAACAAAAATGGAGCTTTTTTATTAAAACTCCATTTTGTCTCTTTATTGTTTGTTATGTTATTTATTTAGTAGTATTTAGTTCTCATTGCACGTTTTATAGCATATTCTGGCATGCGTTCCTTTAGTTGTGCGATGTATTTTTTGGCTTTAAGAGATTGAATCTTATTATCTGTCACAATGCTGTTAAGCCAACTATAAGCTTCTTCATAGTCAAGAGGACTTCCCATATCTCTTAATAGCATCCCACCCCAATCAATTTTGGCAGGCACATACCCCATCATAGCAGCTTCATGCATTAATGCTTCAGCTTTACGCTTATCTTCATTTACATAACGTCCAATTTCGTAAAAGAAGGCCAATCTTCTCATAGATGCAGGATAACCAATACTTGCTGCTTGTTGTAAATAATATATACCTGTAGCTTCATTTTTAGGAACACAAATACCATTTATCAACAATTCAGCGTACAAATGTTGATAAGAGGCACTCATACCTACTTTAGCTCTTTTTTCAATATCATCAACAAACTGACATTGATTAACTTTGCCAATAATAGATAAATGGTTACCTTGTTCCACCCATCTATTTATTTCATCTGAAGTATAAACATGGAGTTTTTGAGCTTCATCATCTAAATTTGTATATCTTTCAGTAATCTTTTGCGAGATTTTACTTTGAAGATTTTCTTCAGTAACTTCAGATACACTAGAAGTTGTAGCATCTGCTGCAACACAAAAACCACACATTAGAGAGCTTATTAAAAATATATTTAAATTCTGCAATATCTTCAACATACCCCCTCCCTTTACTTAAACATTTTTAGCTTACTTTATATTATCGGCAATTTATATAAAATTTTTAGTAAAATTTTCTTTATTTAAACTTTAATCTAATTTTTCTGTCAAACAAACCCAAATTCTTTCTTTTAATCATTAAAAATAAAACAATTCCAAAATCAAAAAAGCATTAAAGCAACAATAAGTCAAAGACCCAAAGCAACAAAATAAAAAGCCTCCTAAAATTAAAATTTTAGGAGACTTTTGTGTTTAGATTAGATAGCTAATTAAAAAATTAGCTATTTATTTAATAGTAAACAACTAAATTAGTTGTTTTCCATAAAATCAACGCCTAACTTAATGTCAGCCTTTAATGTGTCTAACATGTTCTTTAAGTTAGCTTCTTCATATGCACTTAACTTACCAACAGGGATGTATTTTTCAACACCTTCCTTGCCTAATAATACTTGTTGTGCAAAGAATGGAGCATATTCTGGGCAACCACCTTCTACATATGCAGCTTCAACAACACCAGGAACACCTGATAAGCCTTTAACTAAAGCTAAAGCAAAACGAGCGCCTGCAGCAGCCATTGATAATGTAGCAGAACCTGCACCTGCTTTTGCATTCACAACTTCAGTACCAGCATTTTGAACATGATCTGTTAAGCTCTTAATTTGTTCTTCAGAAACAGAATCATAACCTAAAGCTTGAGAGAAAATTGGAAGAATAGTAGAACCACTATGACCACCAATTACAGGGATACGAACAGAACCACGACCGAAACCTACAGTATCAGCCCAGAAAGTTTCTGCACGTAAAGTATCTAATAATGTAACACCAAATAAACGCTTAGGGCTATAACAACCTGCTTTCTTAAATACTTCAGCAGCAATTGGCACCATTGTGTTAACAGGATTAGTAATAATTGCAACACAAGCCTTTGGAGCATACTTAGCAATATTTTCTGCTAAAGACTTCACGATACCTGCATTGAACTTGAATAAATCACTACGATCCATACCAGGTTTACGAGCCATACCAGCTGGAATTACAACAACAGAAGCATTAGTTAAAGCTTTAGCTAAACCTTCATCACCAGTAAAACCTTCGATATTAACATCTGAAGGGATATGACTTAAATCAACAGCTACACCAGGAGTAAACGGAGCTACATCGTATAATGCAAGTTCAGAACCAGCTGGAAGTTGATTTTTTAAAAGAAGAGATAAAGGCTGACCAATACCGCCAGCAGCACCTAACACAGCAATTTTCATTAGCTAAAACCCTCTAATAAAATAATTTTAATAAAATTACCTTATTTTATTATTTTTATAAATTTATAATAAAAAAACTTTTAATTAATTCATCATATAATATTAAACCAAATTTCATTTATAAACCATAGCAAAACATATGTTTTTATTTAATTTTTGTTATTATCTACACTTTATAAAATTGTTCTTGATTTTCTATTATTTATCAATTTTTTTTACGAAATTTACTATTTTTCATAAATAGTTAAAAAAATAGGCGTTTTCTAATTATTTATGCATTTTTTAAGCATAATTACGCATATTTTGTTATAATTCACCATAAATATAGTAAAACTTTATAAAAAAAATAAATTTTTTGTTTTTTATATTTTTTATTAAGAACTACTTGTTATATTCAATATTATTCTGACTAACATATTAAAGAAAAACTTAAACCAATAAAAAATTATTAAGCTTAAGGTATTCATAAATGGAAAGCAATCAACCTCAAGAAGATATCGAACAAGTCTTCAAGCAACTTCTGAAAGAAGAAATTTATAGTTCACAATCAGAAATTGTCGATGCTTTAAACGCAAGAGGATTTACCAATGTAAATCAATCTCGCGTGTCTCGTATGCTAGCAAGATTTGGTGCAATAAGAGCTAGAAATACTAAGATGAATATGGTTTATTGTTTACCACAAGAACTTAGCGTTCCTTCTGTTTCAAGCACAATTAAATCATTGGTTCATGATATTGACTACAATGATAATATTATTGTTATCCACACAAGCCCAGGAAGCGCTCAGATGATAGCAAGAATGCTTGACTCAATTAGAAAAACGGAAGGTATTCTTGGCACTATTGCAGGTGATGATACTATTTTTGTAACACCTCGTAAAGGAATTACAATTGAAGATCTTTCTCGTTCTATCGAAGATTTATTCGCCGACCAACGATTAGAATCTTCAAACTAGCAAACAAAATAATTATTTATTTTTTACTACAACAAGTAAAAATATCAATCATATAAAAACAAAGAGAAGCCTAAGGCTTCTCTTTGTTTTTATTTAAATAGCGTCTTCGTCAGATTCACCGGTACGAATTCTTACAATGTGTTCGCAATCGTACACGAAAATTTTACCATCGCCAATTTTACCTGTTCTTGCAGCTTTAATAATAGCTTCAATAACTTGGTCACATGAATCATCGCTTACTACAACTTCAAGCTTAACTTTTGGTAAAAAGTCTACTTGATATTCAGCACCACGATATAGTTCAGTATGTCCCTTTTGTCTACCAAAGCCTTTCACTTCAGTAACTGTCATACCATCAATACCTAACGCAGAAATTGCTTCTCTTACGTCATCGAGCTTGAATGGCTTAATAATAGCACTAATCTGTTTCATGAATCGCTCCTAATTTTATTTTTAATTATGTAATTCAATTTTTGTGCCATAAATTTTCGTTAAACAATTTAAAATTTTTACATTTTTAGCTATTTTTTTAAATAATTTTGTAAAAATATGCACCAAAATTGCTAGCAATAAAAAATATCGCACCATAAAAGTGCGATATTCTTTTAACTAATTATTTACATAAATTCCATGAAATCTTAGTTATATTCCTTCATTTTATCGAAAGACATATAGTAGTAAATTTCATTACGCTTTGCATCAATGCTCTTAACAGCATCTAAGTATTCTTGTGCAGTTGGTAATTTACCAAGCATTGAAGCAACAGAAGCAAGTTCTGCTGAAGCTAGGTACACATTTGCACCTTGACCTAATCTATTAGGGAAGTTTCTAGTAGATGTAGATACTACTGTTGCATTGTCTGCAACTCGAGCTTGGTTACCCATACATAATGAACAACCAGGAATTTCAGTTCTTGCACCAACACGTCCAAATACACTGTAAATACCTTCATGAATAAGTTCTGCTCTATCCATAAGAGTTGGTGGAGCTACCCATAATTTAACAGGTAATTGACCTTTTTGATTTTCAAAAATTGTAGCAGATGCTCTATAGTGACCAATGTTTGTCATACAAGAACCAATGAATACTTCATCAATCTTGGCACCAGCAACGTCTGATAATGTTCTTGCATCATCAGGATCATTTGGAGCGCAAAGAATAGGTTCCTTAATTTCTGACATATCAATTTCAATAACAGCAGCATATTCAGCATCAGCATCAGCCTTAAGAAGAGTTGGATTTGCTAACCATTCTTCCATAGCTTTAATACGTTTTGCTAAAGTATTGCTATCGCTATATCCCTTTGAGATCATCCACTTTAATAAAGCAATATTTGAATTTAAATATTCAATAATTGGTTCTTTATTTAAAGCAACTGTACAACCTGCTGCAGATCTTTCTGCTGAAGCGTCAGCAAGTTCAAAAGCTTGTTCAACTTTAAGGTCAGGTAAACCTTCAATTTCAAGAATTTTTCCTGAGAAGATATTCTTTTTACCTTTCTTTTCAACGGTAAGTAAACCTAATTCAATAGCCTTTAAAGGAATTGCATGAACTAAATCTCTTAAAGTGATACCAGGTTGCATTTGACCTTTAAATCTCACTAATACTGATTCTGGCATATCAAGAGGCATAACACCTGTAGCTGCAGCAAACGCAACTAAACCAGAACCTGCAGGGAATGAGATACCCATTGGGAATCTAGTATGAGAGTCACCACCTGTACCAACAGTATCAGGAAGAACCATTCTATTTAACCAACTGTGGATAACACCATCACCTGGATTTAAAGCAACCCCACCACGTTCAGAAATGAATTTAGGTAAAGTTTCGTGAGTATTAACATCAATTGGCTTTGGATATGCAGCGGTATGACAGAATGATTGCATTACAAGACCAGCACTAAAAGATAAACATGCTAAATCTTTTAATTCATCACGAGTCATAGGACCTGTAGTATCTTGAGAACCTACTGTTGTGATCTTTGGTTCACAATATGTACCAGGTCTTACTCCAGGTACATTACAAGCGCGACCTACAATCTTTTGTGCTAATGTATAACCTTTGTTAGAAGAAGCTACTGATTTTGGTTTTACAAAAACATCACTTTCTGGTAAACCTAAAAATTCTCTAGCTTTTGCAGTTAAACCACGACCAATTATAAGTGGAATACGACCGCCTGCACGAACTTCATCAAGTAACACATCAGTTTTTAAGGTAAATGTTGATAACTCTGCACCTGTGTCATGATTAACAACCTTACCTTCGTAAGGATATACATCAATCACATCACCAGAATTCATAGCAGTAACGTCTAATTCAATAGGTAATGCACCTGCGTCTTCCATGGTGTTAAAGAAAATTGGCGCAATCTTACCACCAAACACAAAACCACCAGCACGCTTATTAGGAACATAAGGAATATCGTTACCCATAAACCAAAGTACACTGTTTGTAGCACTCTTACGAGAAGAACCTGTACCTACTACGTCACCAACATAAACTAAAGGATAGCCCTTTTCTCTAAGTTTATTGATCATGCTTACAGGACCAACTACCCCATCCTTATCAGGAGTAATGCCAGGACGTGCATTCTTTAACATTGCCATAGCATGAAGCGGAATATCAGGACGACTCCAAGCATCAGGAGCAGGAGATAAATCGTCAGTATTTGTTTCACCAGTTACTTTAAATACTGTAAGAGTAACTTTTTCAGCAAGTTTTGGCTTTGAATTAAACCATTCAGCATCAGCCCATGAAGCAATCACAGATTTAGCATATGAATTACCTTGTTTAGCAAGGTCTGCAATCTTATCAAATGCATCAAAAATCAATAAAGTATGTGATAAAGCTTTAGCTGCAATTGGAGCTAACTTTTCATCATTTAATAGTGAAATTAATGGTTCTACGTTATAACCACCTTGCATAGTACCTAGTAATTCAACAGCATGTTCCTTACTAATTACCTTTGAAGTAAGCTTTCCATTTGCAAGATCTGCTAAAAATTTTGCTTTAACTTCCGCAGCTTCATCAACCCCTGGTGGAATTCTGTTTTCTAAAAGTTCTACAAATTCTGCAGCTTTTTCTGCAGGAGGATCTAATAATAAACTAACAAGTTCTGTTGTTTCATCAGCAGTTAAAGGTTTAGCAATTACACCTAGTTTGTTTCTTGCTTCTAACTTTTGGTAATAAGAATCTAACACTATATTTACCTTCTTAAAAATATTCCACTAACCTTAAATGATTTAAATCACTTGATTGTCGCAGTCATAAAGTAACTTTTTACAAAGTTCGAAATAACATCTTTCTCGAATAAGTGCACTTCATTTATTTTTACTTAAGTATATCACAAAAAAAAATTCATCATCACTTAAATAACATACTCTAAAACATAGTTTTGTAGAAAAACAAAAAGGGATTGCATATGCAATCCCTGCTTAGAAAATAAACTTTAAATATTATTAAAATTTAACCTAAAAAAAGTGTACCAAATCGTTTAATATAAGTGTCTATATAATCCTTTAATTAACCTAATAAGCTAAGAGCTAATTGAGGTCTTTGATTAGCTTGACTCAAAATTGATTGAGAAGCTTGTTGAATAATATTGTTCTGTGTCATACTTGCTGTTTCTGTTGCAAAATCTGTATCACGGATACGACTACGAGCGTCAGATACGTTTTCAGCAACATTTGATTGATTACGAATAGTTGATTCTAAACGGTTTTGAACAGCACCAAGTTCTGCACGTTTACTGTCTACATTTGCAATGAATTTATCAATGTTAGTTAATACAGCTTGTGCATTTTCTGCAGTGCTAACATCAAAAGTTAAACCTTTTGCATCTGCACCATCTAAACTAAAGCTTTGAACTTTAAAACCTTTTGCAGTAGCATCATCGCCTGAAGCGATAGTATCAGTAGCTAAAGCTACTTCTGCAACACTAAATCCAAAACCTTTACCAGTCTTAGAACTTAAGCTAATACCAATTGTTTGATCATGATCGGCACCAACTTGGAAAGAAACTTTGCTTTCTGTACCTTCATCGCCTACTGTTACAGTATTAGCATCATCTGTACCAGTTAAAGTTAAAGTTGCACTACCTTTTAATAATTTTTGACCACCGTATGTAGTATCTGAAGCAATACGGTCGATTTCTTGACAAAGTTGACCAACTTCTTGTTGAAGAGCTGTACGGTCTTCTGCTGAGTTTGTACCATTTGCAGATTGTAAAGCAAGAGTACGAATACGTTGGTACATAGTGGTCATTTCGTCCATTGCACCTTCTGCAGTCTGAGCATAAGAGATACCGTCTTGAGCATTACGGTTACCTTGATTTAGACCGTTAATCTGAGAAGTTAAACGGTTAGAAATTTGAAGACCTGCAGCATCGTCTTTTGCGCTATTGATACGAAGACCTGAAGCTAAACGCTTATAAGAAGTATCAAGGGAATTAGTTGCATTAGATAATTGGCGATTTGCGTTTAATGATGAAACGTTAGTTCTTACATATAGAGACATTTTAGTACACCCTCAATTTATTTTTTTATTTTTATTTTTATTTTTTAGATTTGTTTTTATTATTCTTAAATCTTATGTCTAATATATCGGTTACTTTCAAAATTCCTTTACTATTTTTTTTAATTTTTTTTAAATATTTTTTTTTAGCAAACTTAAAACCATTAAAAATAAAAGATTTTACGCAATAAAAAAATTATTATTTTTTATTTTTAAATAAATATTTTTATATCAATTATTGATAGTGTTTTTATATAAAATTATGCAAATATTCACTAAATTTTATTAAAACAAACATTTCCCCAAAATATGGAAAATCGTATTCAACATTTTCTTATGTAAAATAAATTTTATTCTTAATTTAGTAGCTCACCTATAACAAAAATAAATTTCCTAAAAAAAATCAAAAACTAAAAAATCATGTGATTTTTCTGAAGGTAAATTCTTCAGAGAGGTCAGTTATTTTTTTATAAAAAATTTAAGTGTCCTGTTAATGAGAAGCCTTTGCTTATGAATTTAAAAATTCATAAGTTAAAGATTTAACGTAAAAAATGGAGAAATGAGATTATGATAGTTAGTGCAAGTCGCCGAACAGACATTCCTGCATTTTATTCTGAGTGGTTTATGAATCGTATTAGAGAACAACAAGCATGTGTTGTAAATCCTCGTAACGAAAATCAAATTAGTCGTATATCTTTAACACCTTCAGATGTTGACTGCATCGTATTTTGGACTAAGAATGCCACCCCACTTGAAAACTATTTAGATGAGTTATCTGCAAATTACATGTACTATTTTCAATATACTCTTACTGCATATGATAAAGATATTGAACCACATGTACCTAATAAAGAAAAAGTCATTATCCCTAATATGATTAGACTTTCTGAAAAACTTGGCTCAAAACGTATTATTTGGCGTTACGATCCAATAATGCTAACCTCTAAATACACCAGACAAAAACATTGTGAAATTTTTGAAAAATATGCAAGTCTACTTTCAGGAAAAATAGAAAAGGTAATAATATCATTCGTAGATTTTACTAGACAATTTAATCGTAATATGAAGGATATTGATGTAATTACAGATTCCAAATATTTAGATAAAGAATATACATCTTTAATGTTTGATTTCATTGCTATTGCCCAAAAATATAATTTTGAACTAGAAACATGTGCCGAAATATCAAATTTTACCGATAATCAATTTGTAAAACATACTTGTTGTATTGATCCAAAATTAATTGCAGAAATAATTCCTAATTTTAATGATAAGCTTCCTAAAAAAGATGTAGGACAAAAACTAAGAAAAGCTTGTGGTTGTTGCGAAAGCAACGATGTTGGTGCTGCTAATTCATGTCTACATGGATGTAAATATTGTTATGCCACATTAAGTCATGAAGAAGCAATTTTAAACTATAAAAATTTACATCAACCAAGTTCTAATCTATTAAAAGGTAATTTAGAAATGCATCCTAATGCCAAAATTACCGATAGAAAAATAAAACATTTTATAACTCAAAAATAACCGCCTATACAAAAAACATAAACCCATGAATAATAAAAATAAAAAACAGAAATTATCTCTGAGATAATTTCTGTCTAACTTTGCTTTTTATCTTGCATTTAAATGATGCATTGGTCCCATATCGCCAGGTCTTCCTCCCCTTGGTGGATGGTGAGGACCGAAACCACCTCTAGGCCCCATATCAAAACCTCTTCTAGGAGGTGGAGGGCCAAAATGATGTCTAGGAGGCGGTGGTGGCGCAACATAATAACCACGGAACCTCGGATGTGGAGGAGGTGGTGGGGTTACCACAACATATTCTCTATATCTAGGTGGTGGAGGAGGTGGTGGGGTTACCACAACATATTCTCTATATCTAGGTGGTGGAGGAGGTGGTGGAAGTCTACTTTCATGGCGATAATATCCATCATCTCCAATTGTCACACTAATTCTTGCTTCAGCAGCATTCATTGCAAAAAAAACACTTGCAAGAATAATACTTGTAGTAAATATTTTTTTATTCATGAACATTCTCCTTAACGTTTGCTAATTTATTAGACTTTATAACGTTACTTTAGTTCAATAATTTATAAAGAAATTCATAAATTTTTACAATAAAAATTAGTACATGCTACTTTATTTAAAGATTACTTATTTTATTGAATTCCAAAAACGTTCCCAATCGAATGCAATTCCAGGATCTGTTTTTCTAGTTGGAGCAATATTGGAATGCCCTGTAATATTATCTTTAATATTAGGGTAACTTTGTCTTAAAGATAAAGTTAAATACTTTAAAGATTGATATTGTGCATCAGTGTATGGAATATCATCAGCACCTTCTAATTCGATACCAATTGAGAATTCATTACACTTTTCGCGTCCCTTATATAAAGAGACTCCTGCATGCCATGCTTTATCTAAACAAGAAACAAATTGCACTACTGTGCCATCTCTTTTTATACAAAAGTGTGAACTCACTTCTAAGTTTTGAATTTCTAAAAAATATGGATGTTTATCCACAGGCAAAGAATTTAAAAAAAATCTTTCAATATAACTATCTCCAAAAATTTTGGCTGGTAATGAGATATTATGAATAACTAATAAACTTATTTCATTATTTACTCTAGTACCAAAATTCTTAGTTTTATAAAAAATCACATCTTGGCACATTCACGAAATAATTTTCGGAATAAATGTTAAAGGACCTTTCAATACATTCATATTTTTTCTTCTTAAAAAATAAAACCCTCCAAGTTTTACAACTTTAGAGGGCTTTATCTATATAAATAACAAATCTTTAAATTACGCTGTTACTAAAACTTTTGATGGTGCAACTTGTGCTGAGTTATCTTGTTCTACAATAACTCCATCATCTATAGTAACTAAGCTATATGCTGACGCATCTGCTAATACTGCACGTAAAAGCATGTTATTTAAATGATGTCCGGTCTTATAAGCAGAGAATTCACCAATCATGCTCTTACCGTTCATATATAAATCACCAATTGCATCTAACATCTTATGTTTTACAAATTCATTAGGATAACGTAATCCTTCTGGATTTATAACTTTATAATCATCTAAAACAATAGCATTTTCTAAACAACCACCTAAAGCTAAGTTATGAGCATGCATATATTCAACATCACGCATAAAACAGAATGTTCTAGCTCTACTTACTTCACGGAAGAATCTATCACGATTAAAATCTAAACTAAATTTTTGTAAAGATTTTTCCATTGCTGGGTGATTAAAAGAAATTTCCAAATTAACTTTAAAACCAAATTTAGCAGGTTTTAAAACTGCCCACTTGTCTTCTAATTCTACACGTACTTCTTTATTTATACGCATGAATAGTTTTGGAGCATCTAATTCTTGAATCCCAACACTTTCAATTAAATACATAAAAGGTTGAGCAGAACCATCCATTACAGGAAGTTCTGGAGCATCTACTTCAATATAAAGATTATCGATACCTAAAGCACTTAAAGCTGCAGATAAATGTTCAACTGTTGAAATTCTATCACCTTGTAAATTTACTAAAGCGGTACATAATTCAGTATCACGAACCATTTCTGCAGAAGCATCAAACCTAATTTTATTAGGTAAATCAGTACGGAAATAAACAATACCAGTGTTAGCAGGTGCAGGCTTGAAGGTCATACTAACCTTTTTACCAGAATGTAAACCGATTCCGGATACCTCAACAGGCTTCTTGATTGTACGTTGTTTAATAATCATTTGACTGATCTCTCTTTTTTAACAATGCAAAATTTATTGCGCTATAAATTATTATAGCACATATGTGATATAGATAGTCAAAATATAAAAATAGTTCAAAAAAAATATTTTTTTTACCAAAATAAAAAAATCCTTTACATACAATGCAAAGGATTTTGTGCGAACTATAATTTTAAAAACTATTAAGAAAAATTATTACTTACTGCTTTTCTTTTGAAGGAAACTTGGTAAAGTAATTTTCATCTTAGTAGCTGCTTTTTGCATATTGTTTGGTTGAGACTGTTGTGGATTAATTGGTGGCACACTTAAGTCACTTTCATTTTCCTCAACACGAGTAAAGCCACCACCAAAAATTGACTTAGTAGGAGCTTCATTTACAATATCTTCAACAACTGGTTCAGGAGCTTGAGTTTGCTCTGCTACAATGCTTTCATCACGTACGATACCAGCAAGAACAACTGTTACACAAACTTCTTCAGCAGAGTCATTGGCATTAAAAGTAACCCCAATCTTTACATCGGTGTCATCAGAGAAGTATTCTTCATTTTATACCATATATGATATGCTGTTAAATCAAATGAATGATCA
>ADGC01006233.1_pt1 | contig 14208 bp, 13 predicted proteins | sample 268048 | NCBI WGS metagenome assembly ADGC01 (sample SAMN02954255, study PRJNA42359) | wallaby gut metagenome | biome: terrestrial; feature: wallaby; material: gut; isolation source: foregut contents of Macropus eugenii | host: Notamacropus eugenii | place: Australia
CTTGCGATAGCCGCCCTCAAGAGCATCTTATCGTTTGCAATCTTAATGTCGATCAGGCTTTGCTTAAAGTCATTTAACAGTGCCGGTTCACGGTAAAGGTTGGCGGCAGATGTGTTAAAATCATAATACTTAAAGGCATCTCGCATATAGCTGGATGCGGAATTGTTTGCTGCTGTATCTTCATTTGCATCATCGGCAACGCCGTGTAGATCCTTTGATACACGAAGCAGTTCCCTGCCGAGGGAAATGGCCTTGTCAATGTTGTTTTGCTGTAATGTTACATATTCTTTTTCTGTCATAGTAAAAACACCCCTTAAGAAATTTAGATTATCTTGTATCGATTTAGATTGTCTTTATGTTATCTTTCAAACTTTGTCTGTACGCTGTCTGAAGTTTTCAGTGTCTTTAGTATACTGCCGGAATGCCTTACGGGGCAAGGACTTCTGTCGTGCTGTAAAAAGATTCTAAAATATGGTAGGATATCTTGCGTGTAATTGATGCAATAAATGACTGGAGTTAATAAGAAAAATGTATGGCATTTTTCAGGAATAGCAGCGGTTAAGTACAACGCAGCTGAATATGAAAGAGGATAAATATAATGAAGTACCGATTACTTGCCATGGACATTGATGGCACCCTTTTGGATTCACATAAACAGATTCGACCGAGTACCATACCTGCGCTTCGAAAAGCGAAGGATAAGGGCGTTATTTTAAGTCTTTCCACCGGAAGAGGTCTTGCCGAGCTTGTAGATTATCCGGAACTTACAGATCTTTTGGATTATGCGATCTGTATTTCCGGCGGATGTATTTATGATTTTCATCAGAAAAAATCGGTGAGATCTATGGTCCTGGAGAAAGATCAGATCAAACAGATCAAAGATGCCGTAGGTGATCGGGATATTTTTGTGCAGGTGCTTTCAGAATCACTTTCTGTTATATCGCCGGAAAGTCTTAGGCGTCTTGAAGAGTTTCATATGGGCGTTTACAGAGAAATGTATGAGAAGGTTGTAACTCTTAATGATTCTATGCTTGATTATATTTCAGCTCCGGCAGAACCGGCTAATAAGATAAATCTATATCACCTTACACCGGAGGAGAGGGAAGTTACATATGAGAAACTAAAGGAGTGTGACCTTAGTCTGGCATATGCGGAAACCACATCCTTGGAAATCACGCCAAAGGGAATTGATAAGGGGAACGGCCTGCGCTTTCTGTGTGAAATGACAGGAATACCGGTAGAAAACACAATTGCAGTGGGCGATGCGGATAATGATCTTTCCATCTTACAGGCAGCAGGACTTGCTGCTGCAATGGGGAATGCCAATGAAAATGTGATGCGCATTGCGGATCATGTGACAGGCGATAACGATCATGAAGGTATTGCGGAACTGGTAGATAGATTCCTTTTGGAAGAATAGCACAAGAAAATATCAGGAAGGCAGTTATCATGGAAAAATATTTTGACATCAACGAGCAAAAACTAAGTATCCGCTGCAAAATTTACTGCAGGGATATTCATAATATTAAACGGGTTGTGATTTTCGGTCATGGCTTTGGCGGACATAAGGATAACCATGCCTGTGCCCGTTTCGCAGAGCAGACAACCTCGAAATACAAAACCACCGCGGTCATGGTATTTGACTGGCCATGCCACGGCAGTGATGCAAGAAATAAGTTAAGCCTTGTGGATTGCGATACATATCTTACCCTGGTTTTGGATTATGTGAAAAAAACCTGGGATACGGAAGATATTTATTACTACGGCACCAGCTTCGGCGGATATCTTGTTTTGAAATATATTTCCGAGCACGGAAATCCTTTCAAAAAAATTGCACTGCGATGCCCGGCGGTAAGCATCTATGACTCCATCGTGAATACGATCATGACAGATGATGATAAGATTGCCATCGAAAAAGGCAAGGACGCACAGATCGGGTTTGACCGTCTTGTAAAGATCAATAAAAGTTATCTAGAAGAGCTGCAGGCAAATGATATCAGAGAACGTGACTACATTGATTTTGCCGATGATATTCTTGTTATTCACGGCACTGCGGATGAGATCATTCCGTATCAGGATGTAGTGGATTTTACCGATAACAATGTGATCGAGCTGATCACGGTGGAAGGTGCGGATCACAGATTCCGAAATCCGAAGCAGATCGATCAGGCTCATGCGGATATTTTAAAATTCTTCTTCTCTTGAAAAGCTTTTATGGATTCTGAATAGTTTCATAGCTGAATAAAAAACAGAGATACGGCAGTATATGATGAATGTTGTATCTTTGTGCAATCATTGTATTTTGGTTTTACTTATCCCTGTTATTCATCTCTTCCTGCTTCCGTGCCGCCCAGGCCGCATCATCCTCGTAATAAGGAACCTGTTCCGGATAAGCTTCTGCGATCATTTCTTCAATACCATAAGCTTCATTCATTGCATCATAAAGAATAAAAGAGGTAATAAAAATAATCAGCCAAAATCCGAGAAACGGCAGCAGCATAAATGACCAGGGGAAGAATAGCGCGTAGATCAGCCAATAAACGGTTTTTAATGCAGTGCAGCCAAGTACTTTCCAGAAATATTTAGCAGTAAACAGAATGCAGTTGGAAAGGATCTGCTTTGTCGGCTGGCTGAATAAAACAATCTGCGGCCAGTAAAGGGTGACCATGCAGAAAATAATAAACAGTCCGATGAGATAAACAACAAGCGAGCCGGCAGAAATACCGGCAGATGACCAATACATTAATGCAATCATAAATGTATAAAATCCTGCAAGCAATCCAAGGAGCATGCCGGGGATAATGGACTGTGCTGCGTTTTGTTTTAAAGCACGGAAATATGTTTCGGTAATCTTTCCGGGGCCGTCTCTTAATATGCGAAATACGGTGTCATACATTCCGGAAAGTGCAACTCCTGCAATAGCACCGCCAATGATGCCTGCCGGAATCAAAACAAGAATGCTTGAAGACAGGATGGAAACAGCGATTCCTGCGATCAATGGAAGAAAACCAATCCATGTAAATATATTTGCAAGAAACATTTTTTTGAAATCACGTTCTAAAAGTTCGCTGAAGCGGGCCATGCCGGTAAGGCGCTGACCGTTGGAAGATGCATAATACTTTTTGCCAAATAAAGACATAAGAAAACCTCCTGGTTCGTTACTGTGATCGGTTATTCCGTCTCCCAGCTGCAGCCGGAAAGGAAATCTGTAAGCATGGTAGCAAAGGTCGTCGGTATAGGATTCAATACAGGTCAATTCGATGCATACAGCAGAAGTATCGTGAACCGAAAATGCAGATATGCCGTGATCATACGGAGAGGTTTCGCTGCTGCACTGATATGTGATCAAGGTATATGTCTCGCCGTTGATCGCAATATCTTCGGAAGAGGATATATCATAATTATCAGCAGCGGCATCCATCCAGGAATCTATATTGTCAGAAGCTTCGTCTTCGTTTTTTGATTCTTCCAAAAGAAGGTAAAGCTGTGCATCGTAAAGATCAACCGTATCGCCGTCGCTGTTTTCGTAATCTACGGCCTCGCCTGCTGTCCATGCGGCGTAATACATGCCGTTTGCGGCAAGGGAATTATTTTGTGAGAGGAAGGATAAATCTGATTTCGGGGCAGTTACGCTAAGGTTTTGCCCGATCTTAACAAGGGAACCGTCGGCAGCAGTGTCAGCAGATGAGGTGTTCTGAAGTTCTTCGGAAAGGGATGAAGCACATCCTGTCATAAAAGCAGCTGCCGTAAGTGCGCCGCAAAGCACGAAAGCAATTTTTTTCATAGAATTTATTTCTCCTTAATGGTATTCCAGACTGTTTCCAAATCTTCAATATTTTCTATATTTTCTGTAGTCTTATCGGAATAAAAGCATCTTCTTCCTATGTAGAAGTCTTGCATCCATTCATCACTGTTTCCGTTAATAACCTGACCGAGAGCTGTATAAGTATACATTCCGAGATCCTTTGAGGAAAATGATGTGTCGGTCCAGGAAAGCGCTTTATCATCAACAGCATCATCGGTGTCAGCCGGACAGCTTCCGTCGGGATTCGCAAGAACGTGATATTCCCGTTGAAACTGATCAGGATCTTCCGTAAGAAAGAAGTAACTTTCACATTCTTCAATATCGGCATTTAATGAAACCTCGGCGGCGAGAAGTGCTTCTGAGGCTCCGGAAGCTTCTGCGGCTTTACGGCTTAGGTACTGATTAATCTGTACAACTACCTTTCCGTCTCCGTTCATATCCGGGGAGATGGATTCAAAGGCTTCCTCTAATGCAGCTGCGGTATTTTCCGGAAGCTGCGCTCCGATATATGCAACCTGATAATCCGGAATGGGTGACCACAGGTGAAAATAGCTTCCAATAAGATTAACCATTATACCGGCGATGATACATCCGCCAAGTACATACCATTTGTTGTAGTACCACCAGTTTTTTAACGCTTTTTTACGATCCATGGATCGATAACCATTAATATGACGCTTGCATTGATCAACGGTATGAAAGTCTTTGATCAGATTAATGTTATGACAAGCGGAGGTCCGGGATTTGCAACCGAGACAATGACCTATTATATTTACAAAGTTGCCTTTGGCGAAATGAGACAGGGATTAGGAACTGCCGCAAGTATCATTCTGTTTGTTCTGATTTTAATATTTAATCAGATCCAATCCAGATTACTTCGAAGCAGGGAGGTGGAAATGTAATGAAAAAGAGAGCATCTGACAAATGGAAGATCGGAGATATTGTTCTGCTGATCCTGGTTATTATGCTGGCAGTATTATTCCTGTTTCCGACATTTTATGCCTTCATGTCTTCGTTTAAAACGAATGGTGAAATCCTAAAGGATTCCATGGCATTGCCATCGAGGCTTAATTTCGATAACTTTATCTATCTGTTCCGGGAAACAGATTTCCCAAGAGCATTAAGGAACAGTACTTTTCTTACCGTGACATCCATGCTGCTTATCATTACGGTTGTACCGATGGCGGCATATGGCATTGAAAGAAAACAGTCTAAGGCAACAAAAATCATCTATAGCATTTTTATTGCCGGCATGATGATTCCTTTCCAGGTATATATGGTACCGTTGTTTAAGCAGCTGAAAGTCCTTGGCCTTTATGGAACATTACTTGGACCGATCTGTATCTATGTTGCAGGTGCAGGCTGTTTCGGAACTCTTTTATTCTCCAGTTTTATCCGGGGAATTCCGATTGAACTTGAAGAGGCTGCGGCGATCGATGGCTGCAGTAAATTCCGCATCTTCTGGCAGATTGTATTTCCGTTATTAAAACCATGTACCTCCAGCATGATCATTATTAACGGATTGGGAATCTGGAATGACTATCTGATGCCGAGTTTAGTATTAAATTCCAATACGGGAGCAACGATCAATGTTGAAATCTTCTCCTTTGTAGATCAGTTTACGAGCAGATGGGATGTCGTTTTTGCAGGTACTGTGTGCGCAATGCTTCCGATCCTGATCGTATTCCTGTTCCTTCAGAAATACTTTGTTAAAGGCGTTGCTGCGGGTGCAGTCAAAGGATGATCCTTATAAATTAATACGGGAATATCAAAATCCTCTTTAGTCTTTCTGAAGGGGATTTTGTGGTATAATTTTTTAATTAACACAGCTTGAATTTATACAAAATGTCATAATATCTAAGATGTTGTACGCCGGTTTATTTTGGGGGACAGGGGAATATGAAATCAAAAAAACACTTATCCTTATATCAGAAATTTGTGATCTGGCTTGTTTGCTTCGGTATGCTTCCTTTAGGAATACTTTGTCTGGTTATGATCAATACAATGTTCGGAGAATATCGGGTATCGATACAAAGCAACTATAATCAGGCAGCTGCAAATGTCAATACAAGGGTGGATATGGTTGTTAAGACACTCGATGATATCACAAAGATGATATATTCCTACGACGCAGGAGCCTGGGAGCAATCAACCTTTACCTATGGTAATTATGATAATGTCAAGCAGATTCTCAGGGAAGAAGGAAATAATAATCAGGATATGCAGACCTTTCTGCAAACCATCCAAAGTGCACACGGAAGCATCGTAGCTGTCCATTTTATTGCAGATGATGGTGTGAATGAAAAGAAGAATTTTCATTCCAATACCTCCAGTAATTATTTTGAGAGTGAAGATCTTTTTGAAAAATCCGTCGACTATCAAAATCTGGATCGAATATCCAGAAAGGCAATACTGATTCCAACGCATGAAAATAATTATTTTCATGGCGAACATAAGAAGGTGTTCACAATTGCCCGTAATTATTTTGATCTGTCGGATCAGTATACAACAGGAGTATATCAATATATCGGAACTTTATTTTTGGATATTGATGTTGAATTACTGGAAAATATATGCAGACAATCGGATATCCCGGAAAATAACAGTATTTATATGTTAAACGAGGATGGCAATTGCTTATATAGTACCGATACACAAAGCGTGGGCAAAACAATCAGTGTGGAAGAAAATGATTCCGAGCAGGAGTCGGATAAGATCGTTATACAGTCATCTCTCAATAATTACGGGCTGCATACGGATATGGTGATAGAAAAAGACACTGTATTTTCACACCTGGAATCGATGCAGAGATTGATCTTTCTGATCATGACAGTTTCAATTATCGTGCTGGGCTGGGGAGCCACCTTGTTTACCAGACGTCTGACCAGACCGATGGAAAATATGATGAAAAATATGGCAGAAATTGAAAAGGGAAATTTCAGTGTACAGCTGCCGGTTAATTCCACAGATGAGATTGGTATTTTATCCCGGAGATTCAATGAAATGTCTGAACAGCTGGAAAACTATATCAATCAGGTATATTTGGCACAGGTGAAGCAGACAGAGGCAGAAATGACAGCACTGCGGGCACAGATCTATCCGCATTTTTTATATAACACTCTTGAAATCATCAGAATGTCTTCCCGGGATGAAAAGGTATCAAGAATGATCGAAGCACTTTCTGCGCAGATCCACTATATTATCGGAACGGTACAGGACATGGTGCCGCTGGGAAAAGAAATTGAGATCGTAGAAAAATACATTTATCTGCTGAACTGCAGGATCGATGAAAAAATTTCTTTCACGTCGAATATCGGAAAAGAAAGAAATGTTATGGTCCCTAAATTGATCATCCAGCCAATTGTGGAGAATGCATATATCCATGGATTAAAGCCAAGAGGAGAAGGCGGTCAGATTACGATCGATGCGGAGGAGAAAGATGGAAAACGAATCATTTCTGTTATGGATAACGGTATCGGAATGTCTGCAGAGGAAATCGATAAGATCAATCAGCTGCTGGAAGGAAACGAGATCGGCATTAAGAACGAGCATAACTGGCAAAGTGTCGGATTGAAAAATGTGCATGACAGAATCCGTTATCTTTACGGAAAGGAATACGGATTATCAATCAGCAGTTTTGCAATGGTCGGAACAATAGTAAGCATTATATTACCGATAGATGAGAAAGAGATGTAAACATGATAAAGATGGTCATTGCCGATGATGAAAAAATTATCATCGAAGGATTACAGACATTGGTGGAATGGAGCGATTACGGTATTACGATAGAAGGCTGTTATCGTGACGGAAAGACTGCCCTGGACGGAATCATTAAAACGCAGGCAGACATTGCACTGCTGGATATTAATATGCCTGAAATGAGCGGCGTGGAAATTCTGAAGGAATTAAATTCACTCGGGGTCCATACAAAAATCATTTTTATCAGTGGATTTCAGGAGTTTGAATATGCAAAGGCGGCTCTGAAATACGGCGCCGTTGCGTATATTTTAAAACCGATCATTCGTGCGGAATTGATTGATGGATTGCAGAAATGTATCGAAGCTTTAAACATGCAGGACTATATCCGTAAAGAAGATACGACCCCGATTCAGGAGGATTATCTGAAAAAACTGGTTGAGCCGGAAAAAACACAATATACGCCGGCAGTGCTGCATATCATCAGCTCAGGTAAAACACAGCAGGAGATGAAATTGATTCAGTTTTCAAGCTACAGTTTTATCGAGAAAAAATTAGAGGATGATGAACGTGGAATCATATTCCGAAGGAATGAGCAGGATATCATCGTATTTAAAGGGATCGATGAAAGTGTACTTCCTGAATATCTCAAGGAGCTGTGTGAGGAAACATACCAAAAGACAAGACATCATATAGGACTTATCATTGGGCGTTCGATTGATGCCATGGGGGAAATTCCCATAGTATACCGGGAGTGCCGGAAGAAGGAAGGTTATTTTTTCTTTTACAGTGAATGGGGCAGACCGTATATATATGAGTATGAGAATGTATTTCATCATGACAGTACATTGCAGGAACTGGATGAAAGCAGACAAAAGCTTTTTGATCTGATGATGAAACGTGATCGGGACAAATACGAAAAGCAATTTGACTGGTACAGACACAGTATTACGATCAATGCAAACGGCAGCCGTGAGAATGCAAGATTTCATTTCTGTTCCGGTGTTATGGCACTGCAGTCTTTTTTCTCAAACCTAGGGATTAAAGAGGAATTCGATATGAACAAATTGCTGGACAAGAGCAGAGATGCTGAGTATATAGATCAAATGGCTCTTGTATACAAAATATACTTTGACAGATATTATGATCTGATAGCCGAAACGGTTGATAAGAATGATAATAAACAGATTTTGGAAGCAAAAAGATATATGGAGGAACATTATCAGGAAAATCTGTCTCTTGAAGTCATGGCAAAGCAGCTTCATATGAATTCCTATTATTTCTCGAGCTTTTTCAAAAAGAATACCGGTATGAATTATAAAGATTATCTGACGGAGATTCGTTTGAAGCATGCGCTTGCCAGAATGCTTTCCACAGACCATAGCTTAGGAGAAATCGCCGGAGAGGTAGGCTTTGCCGACATGCGATCCTTTACTAAGGCATTTCATAAGAAATATGGTGATACACCCGGAAATTATAAAAAGAATATGCGAAAAGAAATGGAAAATCATCAGGGATAATGCAGGAAAACAGAGAGCTTTCTTTTTTATGCGGCGGAAGAGGGCGATTCCTGAAAACTGATGAAAAAATGCATCGCATTCCTTAAAAAATGCATCATAAAAAAACAGTACCGGAGCTAAAGTGATTATAACGAATCGCTTTAGCTCCGGTACTGTTTTTTCTTTGCAATGAATTTATGAGAACCGGAAAGAGAAGAGAGTGTTGAACAATAGAAAAGGCAGGAGTCAGGAATGGAAAAAGAGAGAGACTGGGCAGTTGAAGTCCAAAATAAAATTCGAACAAAAATGAAGTGGTCAGCGGAAAAGAACAGAAATAAGATTCCGTATACCACAGATGTAAACGGCAGATATGATGATCGCTCGGATGAAAACATTTCCTGGGAAGAAAATAATGGTCCGAACTGGTGGACAAACGGATTCTGGCCGGGGCTGATGTGGCTTATGTACCAGGATACGAAAGAAGAGGTATATAAAAATAATGCCGAATACGGGGAAGAACGGATGGAGCAATGTCTGGAGCAATTCTATGGTTTGCATCACGATGTTGGATTTATGTTTCAGCCTTCCGCCGTTATGAATTATCGTCTGACCGGAAATAAACGCTCAAAAAGGACGGCTATGCATGCCGCAAATCTCCTTGCAGGCAGATTTAATCCTGCAGGCAATTATATTCGTGCCTGGAATGATATGGAAGAGGATACAAGAGGATGGGCGATCATCGACTGCATGCTGAATCTTTCTTTACTCTATTGGGCATCGGAAGAATCGAAAGATCCAAGATTTAAAAATATTGCCATGCGTCATGCGGACACAGTAATGAAAAACTTTGTCAGAGAAGATGGTTCGGTGTGCCATATTGTAGAATTTGATCCCGAATCAGGAGAACGGATACGAAGTCTTTGCGGACAGGGTTATGCACACGGCTCTGCCTGGACACGCGGACAGGGATGGGCTCTTTACGGTTTTGTGATCAGCTACTGTCACACAGGTAAAAAGGAATATCTGCAGACAGCAAAGAAGGCTGCCGATTTTTGTGTTGATCATATTCCGGAAAACGGGATTATTCCTGTCGATTTCTGTCAGCCGTCACTTCCTGCCTGGGAAGATTCCTGCGGAGCCTGCGTGATCGCATCCGGGCTGATCGAACTTGCAAAATATACGGAAGGTGCAGAAAAGGCGCGATATATGGCTGCAGCAATGAAGATACTTAAAACATTGGAAGATTCGCGGGTAGACTGGAGCAATGACTGCGATGCTATGGTAATGAACTGTTCCGGTGCCTATCATGACAAAATACATCATATCACAATGTCCTATGCAGATTATTATTTTGCCGAAGCTGTTTATAAGCTGACGGATACCGGCCTTTTTTTATGGTAAGCGGCCGGTGCTGCAGCAGAAAACTTAAATTCCGGGACGAAATAAGATGACGGGAGAAAATAAGATGACAGAAAAGAACTCATATATATCATTTTTTCAAGATCTTTACAAAAGACAGGGGCAGAAATTTAAGTTTCATGCACATACCATCGAAGAATTTGAACTGTGGAAAAAAGAAGGAAGGCAGGAATTAAAACGGATCTTTGGTCTGGATACACTGGAAGATATTGTTAAAGAAATCGATCCGTATTTCGGGTATTCACAGCAGAATATCCGACGGGCAGAGGATTGGGTAACAGAGCAGGGATATACCCGATGTAAGTATGAACTGGAAACACTGCCGGGGATTTTTATGCCCTTTCACGTGCTTGTTCCGGATAAAGAGAACTTACGGGAAAAATATCCGGCCGTAATTGCACTCCCTCCCCATGGAGGCAATAAGGAGACGGTTGCCGGCATTCCTTCCTGTAAGGAAGCTGCAGAGCAAATGGAAAAGAATCCCGGCCAGTCTTACGGCAGACAATTTGCAGAGAATGGCTATATCGTCTTTTGCCCGGATATGTCCGGCTTTGGGGAGCGAAAGGAACCGTATTCCAGAGAAGATCTTGTGAATATGACAGAGGTAAAGGAAGACCCGTTAGGCTCCTCCTGCAAGGATCTTGCTCAAACGGCAGAAGCACTTGGACTCAGCATTCAGGCGCTGATCGTATGGGATCTGATGAGGCTCTTAGATTATATATATACCTGTGAGATAGTGGATACCGAACGTATATGCTGTGCGGGCTTTTCCGGCGGAGGTCAGTATTCCATGTGGCTTGCAGCATTGGATGACAGAATTACAAGCGTTGTGATCAGCGGATACGTACACAGCTATTATGACAGCATTCTCGATACACATCTCTGTCCGTGCAATTATGCACCGTCTTTATGGAAATGGGGAGATATCAGTGATGTATGCTCTTTGATCGCTCCGCGTCCGATGTATGTGGAAAACGGTCTTTCGGATATCGAAAGCGGTCCGAACGGAATAGAAGCGCCGAAAGAGCAGGTGAAAAAAATAAGAGAGGCATACAGCCTGTTTAACAGCTCGGATTTAGTAATGCATGAAATCTTTGAAGGACCCCATATGTGGTACGGAAAGCGCGTTATCTCTTTTCTTAACAGAGCGACCGGAAAAACAAAGGAGAATTAACAATGGCAGATACGATTACAATTCAAACATCTATGCAGAAGAAAGACTATCATCGTTTTTTGTTAGATAACACATATCGCATTAACAGATGGAAAAATCTGCTGTCAAAGGCTGCAGTGTCATTGATCATTACACTTGTGCTGAGAACAGTATACGCTATATCGATCCCGCAGTTTTTTGCAGCAGGGGCCGTGGTCTTGATTTCAATTCTTTTAATACAGCGTATCTGTATAGAAATACAATACCGTCTTGAAACCGGCCGGGATCAGCTGAAGCAATTTGATCGCCTGCAGACATTACGGTTTCAGGAAGAAGAAATTTTTATTAAAGCCGAAAAGATCGATCAATGCGGAAAAATCCCCTATGACAGATTGCTATATACGGCACGTACTTCCAGCGCATTTTATTTATATCTGACACCAAAGACAGCTGCAATCCTGCCCTGCCGTATGATGAATGATGAAGAAATATCCGGTCTGACATCATATTTGTCTGATAACCCAAAGATATTATTTCGTGCCTATGTATAGTTAAATCTAAAAAATATATAAATAAAAATTGACTATTACTTCTAAAAAAATGCACTTATTCATTTTAAACAGCCGCGCTATAGTATGGTTACACAAAGGGAAGGGGAGACACAAATGACAAAAATGATACTGATTTCCCACGGAAAGCTAAGCGTAGGCATGGCATATTCCGCACAGATGATTGCCGGTGAAACAGAGAATTTATACACATTCGGTCTGATGCCGGGCGGTGACGTGAACGACGATGTGATTGAACCTGTAAAAAGGCTGGTACAGTCCGAACCGGAAACGCAATTTATTATTCTTTCCGATCTCTATTGCGGAAGTGTTTACAATGCATCATATGAACTTCAGCAGGAACCCAATGTACTGATCGGAACAGGAATGAATCTGTACCTGGTCATTAACCTGCTTTTGGAATTGGATGAGGGATTTACTGCCGAACGCTTTGCGAAGGCTATGGAAGACAGCAGGCAGTACACATTGGTAATGCCGGAGTTAAATACGGATGATACCGATGAGGAGGATTTCTTTTAATGAAAGAATCGGCATGTGAATGCATTTCAGAAAGGTATCTTGAACCCTGTGATTATTTGGATTCGCATTGGGTTGAGGGAGCCATTGAGGAAGTTCTTCATAAAATCGACAATATGATTCCCCGGTTTGGATCGACATTTCCAAGTGCTTCCGCTGTAAATGGTCGATATCAGCCGGTTGAAAAAGTCGACTGGACCGAAGGCTTTTGGGTAGGGATGCTTTGGCTGGCATGGGAAGTTACCCACGAAGTTCGCTATCGACAAACGGCAGAAGCTTTCCTGCCGCAGTTTCGTACACGACTGGAAAAGAAAATAAAAACAAATACACATGATCTTGGCTTTTTATATTCCCTCAGTTGTAAAGCAGCATACCAGCTGACAGGAAATAAAGAAGCATACAGTTCGGCCTTATGGGCAGCAGATCTGCTTTATGAAAGATTTAACCGGAAAGCAGGAATTATTCAGGCATGGGGAGATTTAAACGATCCGCAAAAACAGGGAAGAATGATCATTGATTGCAATCTGAATCTTCCGCTTCTGTTTTGGGCGAGTGAAGTAAGCGGATGTACTCATTATGCCGAGGCTGCACAGACACATCTGGAACGGGCAAAAAGGTATCTGGTCAGAGATGATGCATCGACATATCATACGTTCAATTTCGATATCAATACAGGTGCAGCATTGAGCGGTACCACACACCAGGGATGGAAGGATGATAGCTGCTGGGCACGCGGACAGGCATGGGCTATGACCGGGTTTGCATTGGATTATGGCTATGACAGAGATCCGGAATTATTGGAACTGTCAAAAAAAACATCCATATATTACCTGAATCGTTTGCCGGCTGATTATATTAGCTACTGGGATCTTATTTTTACGGAAAGTGATCATCAATATCGCGATACAAGCGCTGCAAGCTGTGCGGTATGCGGTTTGCTGGAGCAAATGAAATGGCTTTCGGAAAAAGATTCCGTCAGACCTGCTTATCAAAATGCAGTATCCCGCATCATGACATCACTCAGAGATTCATATTTTGCTCATGATGATAAAGACGGGCTGCTGCTCCATGGTGTGTATAACTATCCGAGAAAAATGGGAATCGATACACAGAACCTGTGGGGAGATTATTTCTATTTTGAGGCGTTGGTTCGTATGTATATAAATTGGATTCCATATTGGTGATCCTAATTATATAAACAATGCAAGTAAGGAGTTAATGAAGAGGAGGAAGGTTTTTATGATTGCTCTACTGCGTATTGACAATCGTTTGATCCATGGACAGGTGGCGCTTGTCTGGACCAGACATCTTCAGGTTAACCGTGTTATCGTGGCAAATGACACCGTTGCTGCAAATGAGGTTCAAAAGGCTGCATTGAAAATGGCATGTCCCTCTACAGCAAAGTGTTCTGTTTTACCGGTGGATGATGCGATCAAGGTTCTGAATGATCCGCGAGCTGAAAAACTGCGTATTTTCATTGTGGTAAATAATCCGACAGATGCAAGAAGACTTGTTGAAGCTGTCCCGAATATTCCGCTTGTAAATATCAGT
>ADGC01010691.1_pt1 | contig 14028 bp, 12 predicted proteins | sample 268048 | NCBI WGS metagenome assembly ADGC01 (sample SAMN02954255, study PRJNA42359) | wallaby gut metagenome | biome: terrestrial; feature: wallaby; material: gut; isolation source: foregut contents of Macropus eugenii | host: Notamacropus eugenii | place: Australia
TCTTGTTGGTGTTGTGGCAGCAGTATCGCTTGGCGGTGCCGGCGCAGTTTTCTGGATGTGGATAACGGCATTGGTTGGTTCGGCAACCGCATTTATGGAAGCAACATTAGCACAGCTTTATAAACAGAAGGATCCGCTGTACGGTGGCTATCGCGGCGGTCCGGCCTATGTACTTCATGCCTTCGCGGAGAAGGTTCGCGGGAAAAAGCTAAAGCGTTCCGTACTGGCAATTTTATTTGCTGTTTCCGGTCTGATCTGCTGGGCGGGAATCAGCCAGGTAATCGGCAATTCCGTTTCTACCGCAATGAAAAATGCATTTGAAATTCCGACCATGTCTACTGCTATTTTGCTTACAGCAATTTCCGCAATTGTTGTATTGCGTAAGGATGCAACGGTAAAGGTATTGGACGTTGTAGTACCGATTATGGCCAGTGCATATTTTATTATTACAATCTTTATTATCGTAAAAAATGCAGGAAGTCTTCCGGCGGTATTTGCAAGAATATTTGAAGAAGCTTTTGGTATTCGTCAGGCAGTATCCGGTGGGATCGGAGCGGTGCTAATGAATGGCATCAAACGCGGTCTGTTCTCCAATGAAGCAGGCAGCGGCTCTGCACCATGTGCAGCAGCAGCGGCAGATGTAACTCATCCGGTGAAGAGTGGTCTGCTGCAGGCTCTTGGTGTGTTTATTGATACGATCGTGATCTGCACCTGCTCTGCCATGATCATGCTGTTGGCACCACAGAGTGTAACCGAAGGACTTGGGGGTATGGACTTGCTGCAGGCATCCATGGGATATCATCTCGGTGAGTTTGGTGTTATTTTTATTGCGTTAACACTACTGTTATTCAGTTTTTCCACTTTCATCGGTATCCTGTTCTATGCAAGAGGAAATGTTGCCTATATTTTTGGTGACAACTGGTGGTCACAGACACTGTATAAAATTCTTGCGCTGGTGATGCTTTTTGTCGGCTGTCTGGCAGCGTATACATTTGTATGGGATCTGGGTGACTTTGGTATTGCGCTGATGACAGTGTTTAATATGTTTGCTCTTTATGGTATGCAAAAGGATGCTTTTGCAGCGTTGAAGGAGTATGAAGGTATGATGGATAAGTAAAAAAATATATAAATAATACAGGACTGTGCGGTGTTTGCGGAATAATAAAGTAAATGCTGCACAGTTCTTTTTGGATACAAAACGGTTAAATAACGGTTGAAATTCGGTGGGGCGCATGTTATATTTGAATCAGCCATTATAAATAAAAGAAAAGCATAAAATGGATGGAATGGTATCTGTTAAAGGGATTTTGTATCTACGGGAGGGCATATCATGACAATTGAAACAACGAAAGAACGCCGCAAAGAATTAGGATACTCTTATCAGCAGCTTTCGGATATATCCGGGGTACCCGTTGGTACAATACAAAAAATTTTTCGCGGGGAAACAACAAGTCCAAGGTATGCAACAGTACGTGCTTTAGAATCTGCGTTGGAAGAATCGCTGTCGCCAATGCCATTAAAGGAAGCGCTGGCATATCATGCCGGCGGAATAAAAAAACAGGGAGAGTATACCGTTAAAGATATCGAAGTTCTTCCGCAAGATGTCAGGGCACAATTGATAGACGGTGTGATTTATGATATCGCATCACCTACACAGGCACATCAGATCATTTCGGGTGAAGTCCATCCCCAGATTCCAAACTCTATTTTAGATCGTCGCTGCAAATGTATTCCCTATATTGCACCAATGGATGTCCAGTTAGACTGTGATGATAAAACCATGTTAGAACGGGATGTGATGATCGTATGCAATCGTGATCGTCAGGACAGAAAAAGGGTTTACGGTGCACCGGATTTTGTAATGGAAGTAATCTCTCCATCTACCCGGAAGAAGGATTACTACATCAAACAGCAAAAATATATGGACGCAGGAGTAAGAGAATACTGGATCATAGATCCGGAGCAGAAGGTTGTGATCGTTCACTTTTTTGAAAGTGAAGTTGGTCCGCAGATATATCCTTTGTACGATCCTGTTCCGGTTAATATTTATAACGGAGAGCTGGTTATAGACCTTAGCATAATCCGTCACTGGCTGGAGGAAGAATAAAGAGAGGATTATTCAAAAGTAATGAAGGAATCTATATTAATGCAGATGTCAATGCAGCCTATCAGATTATAAGAAAAGCCGGATTTGAGTATTTCTTAAAAATATTCTGACTGTAGGGGTAATTGAACCGGTTTCAGGACATGGCAAGGGAAAATACCGGTTTTCCACAAGAAACTCTTCTCTGTGTTACAATAATAATATGACATCAATGTAGTAACAGGGAGTTTTTATTATGAGTTTTACAACCGTGTTATTTCAGATGTTTGCACTGCTGATCATGATCGCAGTGGGAGCATTTGCAGCAAAAAAAGAAATGTGGGATCAGCATGTGAACAGCAGGTTATCCTCCATGATCGTTAACATTTTAATCCGCTTTTAATCCTTTCAAGTGCGGCAAATTCGGTAGGACAGATTCCGCTAAACCGAATGGCAGTTGTTGCAGTGATTGCGGCAGGCATGTTTTTAATATTTATTATTTTAGGAACATTCCTCTCACATTTCTTTACAAAAGACAGCGAACAATTAAAGATTTATCAGTTAATGTTTGTTTTTTCCAATCTAGGATTTATTGGGATTCCGGTTGTTAACAGCATTTTGGGATCTTCGTATATTGTTTATGTTTCGGAATTTACGCTGATATATACCCTTGTTTTTTACACATACGGCATTGCGGTATTAGACGGAAAATTTGATAAATCATCCCTTCGTTCCATGATCAATCCCGGTACGGTTTTTGGCCTGCTTGCAATTTTGGTCATTGTGGCACATATTCATCTTCCTGGATTTATTCTTACATCCATCAGTTATCTCGGAAATGTAACAACACCGCTGGCACTGATGTCGGTTGGGTATATGCTGGCAGCTTCGGATGCAAAACGTATTTTTGGAAATTCTAAAATATATATGTTTTCGTTTATAAAGCTTTTAGTCATTCCAATGGCACTGCTTTTTGTTCTGAAACTGCTTCCGATTGATGCAGAACTGATCCCGCTTTGCATGATCATGTTTGGCATGCCGGTAGGAAACATGCCTTTAATGCTTGCAGCACAAAAAGGGATTGACAGTGAAGAATGTGCATCGGCAATTTTGCTGTCCACCGTATTTTGTGTTATTACTATTCCGGTATTGCTTGCGTTTACGCAGGTTGTAACGGGCGTGTAGGGAAGACGAGAAAGGGGGAAGTTATGAGTACATTTGTGATCAGTGATATTCATGGGGAATATGATAAATTCTGCAGAATATTGGAGCAGGTGAACTTTTCCGGTGAAGATACACTCTATGTATTAGGAGATGTTTTGGACAGAGGTCCTCATCCGATTAAAACAATGCAGAAGCTTATGAACATGCCGAATGCTTTTTGCATTGCCGGTAACCATGAACTGATGGCACTGGAAAATATGAAAGTGCTTATGCATGAGATTACGGATGAGTTTCTGGATACATTAACCGATGAAGCATACGGAAAACTGGTTGACTGGATTTTTAACGGAGCGAAGACAACCATTAAGGAACTCGCGTCCCTGTCTGCAGAAGATAAAGCGGATGTCCTGGATTTTCTGGGAGAGTTTACGGCATATGAAGAACTGGAAGTGAACGGGCAGGACTATCTGCTGGTACATGCCGGCCTTGGTAACTTTGATCCGAAGAAAACCATGGGTGATTATTCCATTCATGACCTTGTGTGGGAACGGCCGGATTATACAAAACCGTATTTTAAAAATCTCAAGGTGATCACTGGACACACACCAACCATGGCAATTGAAGAAAATCCAAACCCCGGTTATATTTTTAAAGCAAATAATCATATTGCAATTGACTGCGGTGCCTGCTTTGAAGGCGGACGACTTGCAATGATCTGTCTGGAAACGGGAGAGGAGTTTTACGTGCCTGTTGAATAACCTATGAATGCCTGCTGAATTATTCAGGCAGTTCGAAGACTAATTCAAAGAGCACGCAATTCGTGCTATATCTAAAATATCTCCACCTCTATAGAAAATGGAACCTTTCATTAGGTTCCATTTTTTTTTGATGATAAAGAAGATGACAATATCAGACGGATTTTTGATTGCATTTATGCATGAAGTCCGCAGAGGTGACTGAGAGGGAGATGCAAATGGAGCAAGTACAGATTTATTGACGAGTTCGGAAGTTTTGAATGGGACAATGCAGAAAATGATCCCCAGCTATATTTCCCACTGGCAGGCGGAAAACGGAATGAAGTCGGCAATCACACCAAATCTTGGCGGTGACTGCAAAACCGATCAGAATCGTTTTCTCTTAGAGCCGGTCAGCGCAGAGAATTTAAGAAATAACCGCAGTGTCAGAAATTTCTGGTGTCTTGTGGAAGGAAAAAGACCATGGTCCGCAGTTGGTGCTTCTGCATGGCAGGAAGCAAAACGCATGACATCAGAACAGGAAGAATCAAAGGTACGCGCCGGTTTTATGTGGCATGAAGCTGAGCGCATCGGAACGGAATGCGGACTGAAAAGCACAGTTACAACATTTGTGGATGTTACAGATCCGGTGGAAGTAAGCCGTGTTCAGATCGAAAACATCACAGATGAACCAATCGCAGTGAAGCTTGTTGCAGCAATCCCGATTTACGGACGCAGTGCAGATAATATCCGTGATCACAGACATGTAACATCGCTTTTACATCGGATCCATACAACAGAATACGGTGTGCATGTAACACCAACGCTTTCTTTTGATGAAAGAGGACATCAGAAAAATAACTGTACCTATTTTACCGAAGGTGCTGCTTTCACAAAGGAAACGACAAAACTTCCGGAGGGTTTTTATCCGACTATGGAATCTTTCATCGGAGAGAGCGGAACCTTTATGCAGCCGGCAGCCTTATATCAAAAGGATGCTTACAGTCTGACAGAGGCCGGTGTGGATATCAACGGACAGGAGGCATTGGGCGGAATTTCATTTGAAGAAGTTGTACTGCAGCCAAAGGAGAGCGCAGTATTTATTGTATTTCTCGGAATGGAAGAAAATCTTGTCTTTGAGGAAATCGAACGACTTCGCAGCCGCTACTTTATACCGGGGGGTTTGAGGAGCGCCTGTCTCATGTGAAAGAGTACTGGCAGACAAAAGTCAGAGCAGGATATTACACCGGAGATTAAAAGCTTCTGTGCGGTAAAACGAATTGCAGGTGCAATTGCTTCTTCTGTTCCCGGCACCATCTTTTCAAAGGCACAGGCATTCATATCATTGTTTTCGGTAAGCGGAAGCTCTTCGAAGGTACCGTCGCTGAGCATACGAACTTTCAGAGAAGAAGGTGCAGCCTTTGCAGAAAGCTGCTCGGTCACAACTGCTTCGGTAACTGTGTATGTAAAATCAGTTTCCTCTGCGCGAACGGAATTGCCAAGGAAGAAGTGATAGTCACCTTCCTCAAGTACATAGGCAGATTTTGCAACCTTTCCGATATCATCGTAAGAAGCCATGTCGTTTACATTGATCTTTAAGGTGATCACCTGAGATTCCCCCGGAAGAAGCAGGCGTGTTTTGGCAAATGCTGCCAGTTCACGGGCAGGCTTCTTCAATAATCCCTGAGGTGCACTGTAATACAGCTGAACAACTTCCTTGCCGCTGAAATTACCATGATTTAATACTTTAATCTGTGCTGTGATCACACCGTTTTCCTCATGCATGCAGACATGGGAAAGGGTAAAATCCGTATAGGAAAGACCGAAACCAAAAGGATATACCACGTGATCGGCGGCATGCGGGATGGTTTCAAAATAACGGTATCCTACATAAATATCTTCTGTATAATCCACATAATCAACAGACTCATGGAAGTTTGCTGTAGACGGATATGATGTGATCTCGTCTGCAAAGGTATCTGCAAGTTTGCCGGATGGAGTTGCAAGACCGGTTAAAATCTTTGCTGCTGCAAGACCGCCTTCCATGCCTCCCTGCCATGAGATCAGAGCAGAGTCGATATTCTCATTATTGCGGATCCACTTAGTGTCGATCACACCGCCGATGTTTAATACAACAGCAACCTTGCTGAAGTTTTCTGCAACGGTATTGATCATGTTCTGTTCTTCTTTGGACAGATAAAAATCTCCGTCAGGGAAAATTTCACCGGACAGCTTTGGGAGGCTTGTTTCATGACCCCATGGGTTGAATTCACCGTCGTACTCGATGGAAGAGCGGTCCCAGCCCTCACCGGAGAAACGGCTGATGGAAATAACGGCGATATCGGTAAATGCCTTTGCACCTGCAAGCAGTTCTTTGGTAAGTGCAGGCTCTGCCATCATACCGGCAGCAGCACCCTTTTCATACTGATCCAAAACATAGTCGCGATAGAAATCTGCCAGCGGTTCGTAAACGGATACACGATCACCGAGTTCTCTGATACCGTCATAAAGGTTGCGGACATAAACGGTATTAACATCACCGCTTCCGCCGCCGCCTTTCACGTAGTCGAAGGTGCCTTTTCCGAATAATGCAATCTTAGCACCCTCGGCCAGCGGCAGTACCTGGTTTTCGTTTTTCAGAAGAACCATACCTTCTTCGGCTGTCTTTTCTGAAAGTTCAATATGCTCTTTGCAAGCGGTGACGCGACGATCCTCGTACAGAGGTAAGCTTGGCTGATATAACGCTCTTGCCCATTTTTTCATAAATCCTGCTTTCCGGCTGTTCGCCTGTATAGTACAATATAATTACTGCTGATTTTGTTTAGATGGTATTATTATAAAAAAGAAACAGGCAGGAAAACAGGGACTTTACCGACGTAAGTATAGGTCAATCTTGATATTTTTTAAAACTGGATTTCGCATATGAATTGGAGAGTGCAGCTTGAATTCAAATCATGAAACAATTAGAGATGATGCCAAAATAGATCTGTATTTTATTGATGTTATGAGCCGGGATCAGCTTCTGACACCGCATTGGCACGAGCATCTGGAATTGCTTGCAATTACAAAGGGAAGTATGACAGCCTGGATCAATGAAACATCTTATGAGCTGTCAAAGGGAGATGTTTTTGTTATATCACCGGAGGATATCCATAACACACATACCCATGCCGACTGTGAATATCATTTGCTGCAGATTCCGCCGGTGCATTTAAAACGTATTGCTGAGGACTGGGAGTATGTTCATTTTCATGAATACATTAAGGCATCCCCAAATCCATCGTCAGTCAGTTCGCAGTGTTTTGAACTGCTGCAGGAAATGAAATATTTACGGGATCAGCCGAAGCCCGGCAGTCAGCTGATGATCCTGTCGCTGTTATATCGACTTTTGTATTTACTGTATACAAAGGAATCTGAAGTGATCACCCAGGAGCGTTTTATAAAAAACAGAAGAGATTATAAACGCATACAGCGAAGCATGGATTATGTAAAGGATCATTTCCGAGAGGAAATCACTCTGTCGGATGCGGCCGGTGAACTTGGTTTGACAACGGAATATTTCAGCCGTCTTTTTAAAAAGTATACGGGGCAGACATTTATGACGTATGTAGGGCAGATTCGGATGATGCATTTTTATCAGGATCTGATCGCACGAAATGAAAGCATCAATGAGCTGATGCTGCAGAACGGCATCCGTAATTACAAGGTGTTTTCCCGTGAGTTTAAAAAGGAATACGGGAAAACACCGGGACAGGTGAGAAAAAAACCGGAGAAGTAAAGGACAGTAAGGATTATTAATTCAGATATCAAATATCAAAAATATGTTAGTGGTATTCGGTGAGGTAGGCTATCATAGAAGCATAGTATACGGAGCACATCATATGGATCACATCATATGGACCAAAGAATACGGAGAGAGGATTTTATTATGGAGTATACAGTAGAAAACTATGCAAAGAAGGCGAGAGAGGCAGCGGCAGAAGGTGTTGTTCTTTTAAAGAATGATAATGCAGTTCTTCCTCTTTCAAAAGGGGAAAAGGTGGCTCTTTTCGGCCGCAGCCAGTTTAATTATTATAAATCCGGCACCGGCTCCGGCGGTCTTGTAAACACAAGCTATGTAACCGGTGTCAGAGAAGCACTTCTGGAAAGAAAAGAAGTAATCCTGAACGAAGAGCTGAATGCCTTATATGAGGAATGGCTGAAGGATCATCCCTTTGATCACGGTCAGGGATGGGCAAGTGAACCATGGTTTCAGGAGGAAATGCCCATCACGGAAGAAATCGCTGCAAAAGCCAGCGAGACTTCCGATACTGCGATCGTTCTGATCGGACGAAGTGCCGGCGAGGATCATGATAACCTGGCAGAGGAAGGAAGCTACCTGTTAACCAAGGCAGAAAACGAAATGATCAAAAATGTATGTGCAGCCTTTGAACGTACCGTGGTCCTTTTAAATGTCGGCAATATCATCGATATGAGCTGGGTAAAAGCATATAACCCTTCCGCAGTTGCTTACATCTGGCAGGGCGGACAGGAAGGCGGAAACGGCGCTGTTGATGTTGTAATGGGAGAAGTGAATCCATCCGGAAAGCTGCCGGATACCATCGTAAATGACATTAATGACATTCCGTCCACAGAAGGTTTTGCAAATCCTCAAAGGGCAGTTTATGCAGAAGATATTTATGTGGGATATCGATACTTTGAAACTTTCGCACCTCAGGCAGTAGCTTATCCATTTGGATTTGGTCTCTCCTATACATGCTTTGAAATAAAGAATGTGGGATTTGAACAGGAAGCAGCAGAAGGAGCAGATGGCAAAGCGGCCGGAGAAGATGTCGATACAGCAAATATGCCGGGCAGCATCCTGATCTCTGTTGAGGTTACCAATACCGGTGACCGTGCCGGAAAGGAAGTTGTTCAGCTTTATGCGTCAGCACCTCAGGGCAAACTCGGAAAACCGGCAAAGGTTCTTGTCGGGTTTGTAAAGACTGCACTTCTTGCGCCGGGGGAAAGCGAAGTGATCATGAAGCGGATCAACCCGTATGATTTTGCATCCTATGATGACGGCGGTCTGACCGGAAACAAATCCTGTTATGTTTTAGAAGCCGGTGAATACGGTTTCTTTGCCGGAAGTGATGTAAGAAGTGCACAGCCGGCAGGCAGCATTGTTTTGGAAAAGGATGTTGTGTTAGAACAGCTGACAGAGGCAATGGCACCGGAGGAAGGCTTTGATGTTCTGGTTCCGGAATGTAAGGAGGGTGTTTTTTCACCGGCAAAGCGTCCGGCTGTAACCCGAAGTGTAAACTACACAAAACGGGTGGAAGAGGAACTCCCGCAGCCACTTGAGATTACAGGCGATAAGGGCATCAGACTCAGTGATGTTGCAGACGGCGATCATACAATGGAAGAATTTATTGCACAGCTTTCCCCCGAGGATCTTGCAAGCCTGACAAGAGGTGAGGGCATGTGTTCACCGAAGGTTACTCCGGGAATCGCCGGTGCCATTGGTGGATTAACCGAGAACCTGAAGAACTTCGGACTTCCGGCAGCAGGTGTTTCCGACGGCCCTTCCGGTATCCGTATGGACTGCGGAACAAAGGCTTTTGCAATGCCAAACGGAACACTGCTTGCATCCACCTTTAATGCAGACCTATGCACAGAACTGTATGAATGGGCCGGCGCAGAGCTGCGCAAAAACAAGATCGATTCTCTGCTCGGACCGGGAATGAATATTCACAGAAGTCCGTTAAACGGAAGAAACTTTGAATACTTCTCAGAGGATCCTTATCTGACAGGTAAGATGGCAGCTGCCCAGTTAGAGGGAATGCATAAGTATAATGTAACGGGAACCATCAAGCATTTCTGCTGCAATAACCAGGAAACCAACCGCCACGGTGTGGAAGCAGTTGTTTCGGAAAGAGCACTCCGAGAAATCTATCTGAAGGGCTTTGAAATCGCAGTGAAGGAAGCCGGAGCTTACTCCGTTATGACAAGCTATAATCCGGTAAACGGACACTGGACCGCAAGCAACTATGAGCTGATTGAAACCATTCTTCGAAAGGAATGGGGATTTGACGGCATTGTAATGACCGACTGGTGGGCAAAGGGAAACTTTGACGGCGAAAAGAGAGGAGAACTGGCCAATACTGCTGCTAAAGTGCAGGCCGGAAATGATCTCTTTATGGTCAATGCGGATGCATCCGATCAGAACTGTGACAATACGATGGCAGCCTTTGCAGAAGGAAAGATCATTATCGGACAGCTGCAGAGAAATGCCATGAATATCTGCGGATATTTAATGAGAACACCGGCATTTGACCGTATGCTTCACGGAGACAGTGAACTCGATGAAGATCTAAAGAGCATGGTATTTGAAGGCGGTGAAGTGATCGCAAAAGAACTGACCTGGTATGTGAATGAAACAGATACCATAGAAGACAGCGAGCTGGCCTGTGAAAGGGACGACATTAATCTGATCACAGTGGTTACCAAAACCAGAGGCATGTACGGACTTAAGATCACCTGCCGTGCATCCGAAGGAACCGGCGATCTTGCCCAGCTTCCGCTTACGGTTTTTAAGGACAATGAAATGATCGCATCTATTTCCATTACCGGTGCAGATAAAGAATGGAAGACTTTCACCTTTAATGAGATCTCTCCGTTCTATATGAACACCAGCTACCTGAAACTTTACTTTGCCCAGGGCGGAATGGAAGTTAAGGACGTGAAGCTCACATTGCTGATGGATCTGGAGGAAAAGATCAAAGCAGCCATGTCTGCCATGGGAAACTAAAACTTAATATTTACTTTTCTGTTACCCTCCTTTGTTAGTTTAAAAACGCAAAGGAGGGTGATTTTTTTATGATCCATATTTTAGCTGCAGAAGATGATACGCAGTGGGAAAACTTTTTTCGGTAAGCCAAAGGTGACAGCTCACAAGCCTTCTGAAACTTCTCTGTACAATACGTGCGGGAACAGAAACACAGTTTTTTTTCGAGAATGTAACTGTCTTTGTATAATCGGAATATAGCATGCGAGTATTCTGTTCTCAATTAATATGTCAGTAATATAGATAAAAAGATAATTATTTAGGTATAGAAAAAATAATAATCGAATTAATTGATGTATTAACGAATAAACTGACATGTATTATTTGCAGGAAGTTATAATACATATATACAAAGGAGGTATCAATTGATACATGGGGATCAATATGGCATTCAGAGCGGATACATTATTATGGGGCTCATGTATTTTGTCGTATTCCTGTTTGTCTTTGATCTTGAGAATCACGTTGAAAAAAGAGAAGCAAAAGCAGACAAAAGAAAGAGAGGATAAGCATCATGAGTGATACAGCAAATATCAATGAAAATTATTTTTCCATTAACGATACGATCGGAGAGATTACCGGCACTCCTGCAGGAGCCACGATCATTAAGCACATGCTTTCAATGGCCGCTGCCGGAAAAGTAAATGAGAGTGCGGCTTCCATGGCCTCAAGTGAGCAGGTATTTAAAATGATGGCCGGCATGACAGTAGAAAGTGTGATCAAGCGTGCCGGCGGTGCACTTTCCGAAGAGGATATCGCATCATTAAATCATGCACTGCAGAAGATCCAAAAGGTAAAGGAATATACCACAAAGGATCAGCCGCTCACCGAGGCTGCAAAGAATACAAAAGAGCCTTCTATTATGACAGAGATCCGTCCGGGACAGCCCTGGTATGATACCGAGGGAAAGAGGATCCAGGCCCATGCAGGAGCGGTGATCGCGGTGGATGATATCTATTACTGGTACGGAGAAAACAAAGACAGAACCGATGGAAAATGTGCTATATGGACATGGGGAATCCGTTTGTATGAATCAAAGGATCTTTATAACTGGAAGGATCTTGGTCTGATCATAGAACCGGTATTGGATGACCCGAAATCCGGTCTGTATCCGGAAAAGCATGTGGACAGACCTCATATCTTAAAGAGTGAAGCCACCGGGAAAATTTGTATGCTGGATCAAGCAAAGCGGAGAAGAAGCGTGCTTTTTGATCCTTGAAGCAGATGACATCAAAGGACCGTATTCCATCGTAAAGGAAGAGTACAGACCGTTTGATATTAAGGTCGGCGATTTTGATATGATCCAAACCAATGGAAAAACATATTTGTTTATGGATGGTGATCACCAGGGAGTGATCGGCTACGAAGTTTCCGATGATCTTCATGAAGTTACAAAGGAAATTTCCAGACAGTATGAAAACCTTCATGCACCATTCTGCAGAGAGGGTGTGACCTTATTTGAGAGGGAAGGAAAGTACCACATGCTTACTTCCGGCATGAGCGGCTATATCCCGAACAAAAGTGATTCTGCTGTGGCAGATCAGATTACAGATACATTTGTATCTACCGGCAACCCGCATGTATGTGATGCGTCCAATGCTTCATTTAACAGCCAGATCTCACAGGTGTTTAAGGTTCCGGGAAAGAAAGATCTTTATATTACGATCGCGGACAGATGGGTTCCTGAATTTGTTGTAGATGCTAAGGTTGCAGATATTATGGAACGTTCCATTGCAGGACATTATGAACCGGAAAAATATCAGATCAATGATGAGGAAAAGAAGATTTTAATGAGCTCACCGATGCTGGAGAGCGCCAATACTTCCATGGCAGATTATGTGTGGCTTCCGGTAACATTTGAAAACGGTAAAGCAAGGATTGCGTGGAGAGACAGCTGGAAGGTTGAGGATTTCGATTAAAGGGGGCGTCGCAGTACCATCAAACATCAGAAGAATTGAAATCTGATCGATATGATGGTACGCCCTGAACTGATGGAATACAACTTCCGAAAGAGTATCGGATTTTGTATTTTTTAGAATTATGGGTTACAGCTTTAAAGCTAAATATAATTTTACAGCATCACTGAATCTTCTTGGGTTCAGTGATGTTTTTTTATGAATCCGGTTCAGTTTATACTGCAAGGTATTTTGGTGTAAAAACAACTGATCAGCAGTCTGCTTTAAGGTCATTTCGTTTTCAAAATACACCTGCAGGATTTCTCTGTCTTCGGCATCCAGTGAATCGATTGTTCTTTCCATATAGGAACGGCGGATATTTTCACTGACGCAGCTTAAGATCAGCTCCAGATCCAGGTTTTCAAAACTGGCATAGTTGCTGTTTTTACGCAGGCTTGCAAGGGCAGTTTTTGCATCCTTAAAGGATTCGGACTGACGCCATACGGTATTTGAGGAACCAATGCCAACACTTAAAATATCCGGATAGTCTGCTGCAAGTTTTTCAAACACGGTCTGATGTTTTTGATACAAATCTTCCGGCAGGATCAGAACATATTCTCCCGGAAAATTAAAGGTATAAAGTGTTGCTTGTGCCTGATCAAAGGACCGGTAAATTTGGGATTCAATCATGGATATGTTTGCAGAGTTGTATCTTGCGTTCAGTCGAACAAGGATCGAGCGATAGTCACCTTTGATATCCAGGTTCATATCCATAAAAAGATTCTTTAAGTAATCAAAAGGAAGGTCACCGCCTTCGGTCAGGGTGCGGATCACATAGTTGGTGAGGCTTCGTTTGTTATAATTGACAGAATCCGTTTCTCTTTCACGAATGATCAGGGAGGTGATCTTTTGGGCAAGCGTAGCATATTTTCTGACTTCCTCCGGATTTCCGCTGATGCCTATGACAGCAATCATTTCTCTGTTGTATCGGAAGGGAATATTAACGCCCATCTGCGTGCCGAAAAAGTCATCATCACCAAATACTTCAATTGCTTCGCCCGTATCAATAACTTTTTTTCCGATTTCATGAAAATTTCCTATTCGCTCCGAATTTGTACTGGCAAAAATAATTCCTTTTGTATTGATGTAATTAATATCGTATCCACAGACATCCTTAACAGCTTCTACAATTTGCTGAGCGGTTTGTTTTGTTAGGTTGGCGGGCATAGAATCTCCTTTTAAGCAAATTTATCATTGAGTGACATGTGAGAAAGTGTTGGTTTTGTTATCTACAACATAAATATAATTGAAATATAAAAAAAAAAC
>ADGC01001970.1_pt1 | contig 14008 bp, 9 predicted proteins | sample 268048 | NCBI WGS metagenome assembly ADGC01 (sample SAMN02954255, study PRJNA42359) | wallaby gut metagenome | biome: terrestrial; feature: wallaby; material: gut; isolation source: foregut contents of Macropus eugenii | host: Notamacropus eugenii | place: Australia
TAACTTCTTCAACAACCTAATCTTCAGAGCACGGATACCCATCTGTGCACCGGACAACATTTCCATAAAGACTCCAGATTCTATATAAATCTTAACCATAAACATTTGTTTTAGTAGCGAAAGCCGGTTAGCATTTCATACTCCTAACAACAAATAACCTTGTTCAACGTTTATGAAATCATAATAGTGCCATATGAAAAATTATTTTCTAAAATCGAAATAACTTCAGAAAACAATCTTTTTAGAATGTTCTTTTATATTCTAAACTCTATTATGACTACAGCATTTGACTTAACTTTTACATTTTAGAAAAAGCATAGAGACTTATTATAAATAATAAAAGTACTCATATTCTACAACTTTATTTACTAAATATGAACAAACAAACACAAATATTGCCCAACAATAAAATACTTTTCATAAAATAAAAACGTAAACTTCTAAAAAAGCCGTAGCATTTTCTAAAAATTTACGTTTATCTTAATTTTGTTAAATTCTATTTATTATTTATGACATTTCATCTTAAAGCTTATCATCTAAGTGCTTTAGTAACACTTGTAACGGATGAAGCACTGTTTCATTTTCCATACGTTTTACTTGTTCACGACAAGAATATCCTGTTACTAAGCAAGAATGAATATCATACTTCTTAAATACTGGAGCCCAGTTTTGGTTATAGATAGATTTTGAAGTTTCTTCTCTAGAAGAGGTATGACCATAAAGACCTGCCATACCACAACAACCTACAGGAATTGGGGTTAAATTTAAGCCTGCAGCTTTAAATATCTGTTGCCAATCTGCATGAGTGCTTGGTTTCATGGTCTTTTGAGTACAGTGAGCTAACAAGTAAAAGTTCTTATCTTTTAATTCTTTATGAGCTAACAGTTCTTTATTCTTTAAAAGCCATTCTTCACACATTAAAATTTCAAAACTACCTCTTGCGTCTCCTAATAATTTTACATACTCATCTCTATAACAAAGAGTCATTGCAGGATCAATACCAATCATAGGAATATGCAATTTAAACACTTGATTAAAGAATTCAGCTGTACTTGCTGCAGATTTTGCAAATTCACGTAAATAACCACGAATATGTTGCACCTTACCATTTGGCTTAATTGGTAATAACAATACTCTCTTACCCATTTTAGTCGCAAGTCTTACAAAATCAGCTACTACTGGAGCGTCATAGCTTGATGTAAACGCATCTTGAACTAAAATAATAAAATTCTTAATTTCTTCTGCAGTGTAATTTTTAGCTTTATCAAAATCAAAATATTCAACACAAGTATCTTTTAATAATGTTGAAAGATTTGGATAACTAAGCATTGGAACATCAGTAAAACCTAAAGTATGTTTTACTAAATATTTCACAGGTGTTAATTTATTTACAGTATTAAATAAACGAGGAGCCTTAGACATTAGTGGCGCACTAGTTTCAATAGTTTTTGCCATAATATCGCCAACAGGACGTAAATATCTACCGTAATATAAATTAAAGAAACGAGCTCTAAAATCAGGAACGTCCACTTTTATAGGACATTGAGATTTACATGCTTTACATGCTAAACAACATTCTAAAGCTTCTTTAACTTCTTCTGTAAATCCAGGTTTATCTTTTAAAGTGTTGATGCATCTTTGAGCAAAATTAACAATTGAAAAACCTTGAGATTGTTGAATCTTTTCTTGAGCGAGAACATTTACTCCAGCCAATTCTAATTGACGTAACCATTCACGCATCAATGTGGCACGACCTTTAGGAGATTGAATTCTATTACCTAAATATATATATGTTGGACACATAGGAGAAGAGGTATCAAAGCTAAAACATAAGCCGTTACCATTACAACTTAGAGCTTCTCTAAAGCTGTGACGAACTTGAATCGGAATTTGACGATCGTAGAAACCACGTTTAGTAGCATCAACGCTCACTAGTTTTGCTTCATCATTACCAAATGGAGTACAAATTTTACCAGGATTGATACGATTAGTTGGGTCAAAAGCCGCTTTTACTTTGCGAAGTTCTACAAATAAGTCACCAAAGAACTTTGGACCATACTCACTTCTATAGCCACGACCGTGTTCACCCCACATAATACCGCCATATTTAGCAGTAAGTTCTACAACCTTATCAGAAATCTTACGTAGAGTTTTTTCTTGTTCAGGGTCACACATATCAAGAGCAGGACGCACATGTAATACCCCAGAATCGACATGGCCAAACATACCATATCTTAAATTGTTATCATCAAGTAACTTTCTAAACTCAACAATATAATCCGCCAAATTTTTTGGAGGAACTACAGTGTCTTCTGTAAACGCTATAGGTTTAGCATCACCTTCAGCATTACCTAATAAACCTACAGCCTTTTTACGCATTGCATAAACAGATAAGACATCACGTAAATCAGTACAAACCTGATAACCAATAATACCAAGTTTTTTACCATTCTTTAATTCTTTGTCTAAAACAGCTGTTAAAGCTTTTAATTTTGTTTCTTCTTCTTCTGCGTCAGTTCCAGCAAATTCAACAATATTAATCCCTGCCATTTCAATACCAGGAACTTCTGTTATTAAATCTTTAACGCTGTACCATACAATATCTTTTTTTGCTAAATTTAAAACTTTTGAGTCAACTGTTTCAACAGACAAAGCTTGTGCTTCAACTAAAGTTGGAGCGTGACGTAATGCTGAATTAAAACTGTCGTATTTAATATTAACCAATGCTCTATATGTTGGAATAACTGTTAAATCAAGTTTAGCCCCAACAATAAAACCTAAAGTACCTTCTGAACCACAAACAATACGACTTAAATCTAAAGTATCAGTTTCAATATCATAAACATGCTTTAAATCATAGCCAGTTAAGAAACGATTTAAATCAGGGAAATGCGCAAAGATTTCATCATGTTTTTCTGTAGCTATAGCATAAACTGTACGGTAAATATTACCTTCAAAGTCTGTTTGACTCATCTTTTGTTTTAAGGCTTCACCACTATATGGTTTAAATGTTACTAATGAACCATCATTTAAAACCATATCAATTTCAAGCACGTGTCTTGAAGTTTTACCATACTTTAAAGAACCTTGACCAGAGGCATCTGTACTAATCATACCACCAAATGTAGCACGATTAGAGGTTGAAAGTTCCGGAGAAAAGAATAAGCCATAGGACTTAATTTCTTTATTTAAATAATCTTTTATAACACCTGGTTCTACATGTACAGTGCGATTTTCTACATCAAGGTCTGAATATGCACGCATATGCTTTGACATATCCATAGTGATACCAGGAGTAAGAGACTGACCATTGGTACCTGTACCACCACCACGTGGTGCAAAAGTAATCTTAGCGTAATGTGGCTTATTCGCTAATTCAACTGCTAATTGTATATCTTTAATACATCTTGGTAAGAGAACACCTTGAGGTAATTGTTGGTAAACACTATTATCAACCCCAACAGCTAAACGAGCTGCATAAGAGTATTCAATATCACCTAAAAAACCTAATGCTTTTAATTCTTTAAAATACTCAAGATAAAGCGGATCTATAGAATTTTCTACGGAAACTTTTGGTATCATTTTTTAATCCTACCAATACATAATTTTAAATTCACAAAATACAGTTTGCATTAAAGCCAATGCTTACAAGGTTGCTATTATAACACTTTTGTACTACTAAAAAATCTTTAATGTTTTAGTTAAAGTTCCAATATTCAATCAAAATGACTTTGAATTTATAAAAGAATAGTAATTTGTGTAAAAAATATCACAAATTAGAATGTTTTATATATTATTAGTTTACTTTTTAAATTTATTAGTATAGTATAACTACATATAAATTATTAAGTGTAATTCTTAAAAGGTTAGAGCATATGCAAGAAAAAAACGATGAAAGCATAATCACATCTATTATTAGAAGTTATGATTCAAGAATTCAATTTGCTTTTAGACATATGAATTATATATGGTCATGTGCAGACTATTGTACCGATGAACAATATATTCAAAAATTTCATGCCCTAACTAACAATAAAGAATTGTTTGCAGATGTAATAGTAAATTTAAAGAATGATAGATATTCTGATGCTGTTGTTACCGCTTCAGAAAAAATGTTTGATTTATTAACCAATCCTGAAGACTTAATCAATATCATTTATGAAGAAATAAGAAATGCAAGAAGAGGCACCAAGAAAGAACAAGTATGGGAAGAAAACCTTCCTGTTACAGGAGCTTTTGAGATCTACCGAGATAAAATCTTTGACAATGAAGATGATATTAAAGGTTCACCATTATCATTTTTAACATATGCAAGCTTATACCAAGCCATATCTCCATTACTTGAAGATAATTTAGGACGCATTATTTCATTTAGAAAACTTTTAATTACCAGGATGATGCAACAAATTTACGATAATAATACTCCATTTAAAAGAGAAGAAATCTTTCGCACACATGAGGAACATGATATTCCAATTAGAAGAAAGTTTACGAACCAAAAACTACAAGATATGATGGATTACTTCTTAAATGTATTAGAAGAATTTAACGAACTACCTCTTTAATAGTTACAGTTATAAAGATTTTTTAATTTCAATCTTCATTTTTAAACCTCCTTTTAATTGATTCAAAAGGGACTGAAAATTATCAGTCCCTTTTATTTTATTAGCTAAAAATGCATATCTATAGCATCTTTAATATTCTTCTTCATGACAAAGTCTGTATAGCAAACAACTGGATTCATCAGATAAATGCCATTCAAGATAACCACCACTAAGAACTTTTGGTTTTAATATATATGTAGCCCCATATAATCCAGCTCTTTTAACAGCTTGTGCTGTTACCACTCCATTTTGTACTACTACAAAATCAACATGTTTGCCACCATAATACGAAGGAACTCTTAATTTGTAGTTCATTCCTTCACTTTCTTTATAGTATCCACTAGCATCAATATTGCTACATTGATTTAAATCTTCAGTATCTAAATAACATAATTCAACAATATGTTTTACAGAATCTGCTGCTAACACTACATCTGTATAACGACTTTCTTTGAATGTTCTAGCATATGAAGGAAATAAGGAACTTGCAAATATCATTAGCAGAATAATACAAACCACCCATACAACTAACAGAGCTCGACAATAGTTTTTTAGTGATGGGTATTTCTTCCAAAAAGCGCCGCCAATAAAAGCAATTAATGCAGCCCCTGGAATTATAGATAGTAAAACTACTAAAACATAAAACATTAACCATACTTTTAAAGTGGTAATTTCTCTTGTTTGTTGATTTTCCATTATTAAAAATCTCTTTTAAATGTTTCAAATTTTTAAAACCAATCAATAATGAGTAAGATTTACAAAACAAAATTACTCATGCTGATAAAAAGTTCTAAAAATAAAATCATGTTATTGATAAATAGGTATTTTTATAAATCGTATTTTTTACGTGCAGTCTATTCAACTAACGTTCCTGAGAAAAAACTAAAGAACAAAGCCATTATTAAAATAAATAGTACCACACCGACAGCCATCATAATTAAAGTAGCTCTTGCAAAATGCACTAAACAAGGATACTTATATTCTTCAGGAGTTTTAAATGCTAAAACAATAAAATATATAAAAAATCCAATTTGACCAATAATAGGAATGCAACTTAAAATAATAATAAGTAGCCAAACAGAAAAAGGAACCTCATTAAAATCAGGTGTTACTTCTTGATAATTTTCAGACACAATTTATCCCTCGCCTAAAAGTTTATATTTCTTACATCTTTTTTAGTTTTAATTTATTTTTGAATTTAAACGTTGCGACGTCTAAACATTTCAATTAAAAGATGTTTTAAAAATTTTATCTTGTTATATTTTTTTATTATAGATATTGAGTTATTTTTGGATAAAATTTACAAGAAGTATTGTAAAACAAAGATTTTTCTAAAACCTAAATTTTGATTTTTGCAATTAAAATAATTTCAATTAACGTGAACTAAGTAGATTTAATCGTTCCTCAAATTCTGAAACTAATAAATCTTTAAGAATTTCACCAAACATTAAATCATGCTTGGTAATAAAATCATGAATCTCACTTTTAGTGATCATTTGGGTAAAAATATCGGCCTCTTGAGCATAACTTATATGCCATAATTCACTAGCTATAGCACCATCTTTTTTAAAAGGTCTAAAAAAACCAAATTTTTGCATATTACCATCAAGCCATGCAGAAAGCTTTGCCTGACTACCACTACCATAGACTTTATTGGTTAAATCTATTTCTTCATTTGGAGCAAGTAAATTAGGAGCAAATACATCTAAATCTGTACCATAGTGATGCCTAGAAAAACCAGGAACAGCACTAAAATATAGCACTGTTTTAACTTTTTCTAAATCAGATAAAGAACTTAAGAAGTCTTTAATAGGATTTTCATTTTTATCAAGAACAACTCTTTTACCTAAAAGTTTTCCTGAATAAATTAAATTTTGACGTGAAAAATCTCTAAAGCCAGAAACTACATCAAGTTCTATATTATCTTTTAATGCAGCTTCTCGCATACGTAAAAAAGCAATCTTGGTATTATGAGTACATCTCACACTTGCAATAGATAATCCCAATGCTTCAACGTGTTCATCAGTTAAACCATGTAAAGCTTGAGTATTAAAAATTGTTGTAGACACTTTTTTACCTTAGAAATTATTTGCTTAGAATACTATTTAGCTTTAAATTCACTTACGCTATCTCTTTCTACTAACTCTGGAGTGAACTTTAAAGTTTTACGATCTATAACTAATGGATTATCTTCTGTTCTTGGAGCAAGCATTTCTAAAGCTAATCTTGCTGCTCTTTCTCCAACTCTTTCAATTGGATAGCGAACTGTGGTAAGTTTTGGTTTTATATAATTACAAATAGGATTATCGTCATAACCTATGGCACTAATCTTACTAGGAACAGCAACATCTTTTTCTAATAATAATCCTAAACCGCCTAATGCCATAGCATCGTTATAAGCAACAAATGCAGAAAAATCTACTTTTTTATTAAGCAAAGCCTCAACTGCTTGATATCCACCATTTTCATCAGGGTAAGCAGGGCTCACTAAATCGTTATCATAGTCAATATTAGCTTGTTTTAGACCAGCTAAATAACCATTCATACGATCAACAGCATCAGGGAAAGAATTTTCATCAGAAGAAATATAAGCTATACGCTTATGACCATTTTTCACAAGATAATTAACAGCTGTTTCAATACCACTTGCAATATCAACCCATACACATTGATCTTCTAAAGTTGGTACCACTCTATTCACAAATACTAAAGGAATATCTGTGGAATTATTTATTTCAATAAGTTCTTCATCAGATAAAGCTTTTGAATGGATAATTAATGCATCACAACGACGTAGCAATAAAGCTTCAATACTATTTTTTTCACGATCATGCTTATGGTTACCAGACATTACCATTACATATTTATTAGCAGGTAAAATAATATTTTCGATACCACGCATCATTTGGGCAAAGAAAGGTCCTCCACAAAGGTCCCCTACTAGCACCCCAATACAATTAGAACGCTTATTTACTAGAGCTTGAGCAAAACTATTTGGTTGGAAGTTTAATTCTTCCATTGCTGCTAGTACAGCTTTCTCTTTGTCTGGAGCGACATTGGCTGATTTATTGATAACTCTAGAAACAGTTGAAATCGATACTTTAGCCAAGCGAGATACGTCTTTAATTGTAGCCATAGTCGTTCATTATCCTAAAAATAAGCGATGTTAACAAAAGCAAACTAGCATTTTCTTGGTCTTTGTAATTTTAAAAGCAGAACTAATAAAACTAGTGTGAAAATTATTATTCTTAGCTTGCCTTTGGCGACTTTTGCGTTCTCTTTTAATAAAAATGAGATTTTAATTTATAAAAATTTGGGTATTATTTTTACTTTTAAAATTGCAATTTTAACTTAGACACTCAAAAATCTTCATCTAAAATATTCAATTACTGATTGTGATTTTATTATAATTGCATTATTTAGACAATAGCATAAAGTCACAATAGTGTGAAAAGCTTAATTTAACTAAATTCATATTAAATAAAACTAATAAAAAGTTATATATAAAATATTATATAACAACCACAAAGAATAAAATTATTTTCAAATTAGAAATAACAAAGGAAGAACCTAACGATTCTTCCTTCAACAATCTAAAACAAAAACATTTTTGTTTCTATTAAATTTTATATTTGAAGTTAGTAAATTTTTAATCCATTAAAAACTTAAGATTAGTACTTTTCTTTTAATTCATTAGTTGTTAAAAATACTGTTTTCTTTTTCTTCAAAAGATGTTGATAAACATAATCATAGAAAATAACTTTTTGTACATAACCACGAGTTTCTGTAAATGGAATAGATTCAATATAAGTTATTACATCTCGCTTAATGCCATCTTTACTTTGCCATCTTCTAGCTCGTCCAGGTCCCGCATTGTATCCTGCAGCAACATAAATACGATTATTATCAAAATCATTTAATAATTCACGTAAATATGCTCCACCAAGTCTTACATTTATAGCTGGTGTTAATAAATCTTCATTGGTAGGAGCTGTATAACCATTCTTTTTACTAACAATCTTTGCAGTTGCAGGCATCAATTGCATTAAGCCTCTAGCACCTACAGCAGAAATTGCTTTAGGATTCATCATGCTTTCTTGTCTAGTAATACCATACATAAAGCTTTTTGAAACATTATTCTTTTTAGATTCTTCATTATAAATATCAACATAAGATAATGGGAATCTTAAAGTTAAAACACTCCAATCCTTTTGGTAAATAGTTTCCCAAATTGCTAAATCTTCATTACCTTTTTTAGATTCGATATGAGCAATCATTCGAGCATCTGCTTTGCTTGCTTTTGGCATTAACATAAACCATTCAGTACGTTGCCCAAACTTGTCATTTAAATATGAAAATTCAATATAGCGTGCATAACTTGGATTACGATTTGCAAGTTCGATACGACTTACATTTAAATCCACAAGTTCTTCATTTAAATTTAAAGGTAAATCTAACTCAGTAGCAGTATAAAAACCGTAAAAACTTCTTTCTTGGGCAAGTTTTTCTAGGATCTTTTTACCTTCCACTTTGTTACCAGTTTCAACTAAAGATCTAGCATGCCAATAAACAAAATTATCTTCACGTTGTAGTTCTTTTGGTAACAAATTATACATCTCAAGAACTTTATGGTAATCCTTCATCCAAATTGCTTTACGTAAACGATTTTCCACCAAAGTCTTATTAGGAATTTCATGAATTACTTTATCTACAAAACTAAATGGCACGTTAGTTGGATTTTCATACATCATATATGTTGCAATAGTGTATTTTAAATTAGCTAACTGTTGTGCTGTTGGATGATATTTTTGCTGAAAATCATTTAATTCTGTATATGCCACAAGTGGTGTTTCGCGAGCATGACGTTTAAATACAAGTACTGCAGTATCACGCATATGACTTGGAATATTATTAAATTGGGAACTTCTGCCATAGTAACTATTTAATAATTTAGCAGCCATTTTATAAGAAGTTGACTTGTTTAATTTTCCAAGTTGTACATTTACACTTCTATTACCGTATCTTGTCCAATAAACAGCTTCCAAACGTTTAAAATCATCCTTATCAGTGATGTACTTATCGTTAGAAAGTAAATTTACTAATAATCCACAAGATGTAGGTAAAGAATCACCAGAAGTATATAACTTTCTAGTAAATGCTATGGCTTTATTTTTATCACCATGTTGATAGTGAGCTCTATGCCAACTACATTTTAAATTCAGATTATTAGGTTCTTGTGGACTGATTTTTAGTAAGCTTTGATAATCACCATTATTGGCATATTTTGAAATGTAATAAGCTTTTAGACGATTAGCTAAAGTTTCATGTTTATTTTGATTAATAAAATTCATTACTTCACTAAATGAAGCACTACTTAATTGTAATAATGAATAATCTAAATAAATACCTAAAGGATAATCCTTTAATTCATTAGCTCTTAATTCTCTAACACGAGCAATATCACCATTGCCATATGCATCTAGTGCTTCTACATATAAAGCACGTTCTTTTTCATAACGAGAAAATAAAACACTTTCCTCATTAGGAACATGAGCCTTTACTTCTTGTGGCTTGTATTCTACTTTATCTGAGAAAGCAGGATCGGCGTTAGCACAAGAGGCAAGAGTAATAGCTATTGAAGCCACCCAAGTAATTGCAAAAAAATTCTTTAACAACATCACTATATATAAACTTTTAATCGAAAAATCTTTTTAATATTCTTAATAAATAGAACTGAATTTTTAAATTGTATTAAATAAAACAATTTAAATTAATTGATTTCACTGTACTTCTTTATTGAATCTATTTAATAGGATTGGTACATTGCAATAAAAATATACAAAAACACCGGTCACAATTTTAGTAACAGTTTCTTGCTTTGTAAAGAATTTTAAAAGCGATAATTGAGTGAAAATAACTAGTATAAATTTTTCTGTAAAAATTTCATTTACAATAAACTTTCGTAAAACCTAAAAAAATTACCAATAAACTATCAAAAACTTATATAACAAAAATATAAAAGGCCTTAATATTAAAACACTAAGACCCTTTATGCGATTTTTAAAGATATTTAAACGCTAATCTTTGGTTGAAATTCCATACTTTTTAATTTTTTCAACCAAGGTAGTTCGACGCATTTGTAAAATATCAGCAGCTCTTGCAACAACCCCATCACAAGCTTCTAAAGCTTGCTTTATCATGTCAATTTCAATTTGAGCTACCATATCTTTTAGGTTTACGCCTTCTTTTGGTAAAACATTGCTAAATGGAGTATTTAATTCATCATTAAGATTATCTTCACTTTCAACATCAATATCAGAATCAGATTCATCACTAGAACTTGCAGAAGATGAAGCCACATCAGCAAATAAATCTAATAATGCATCACGTTCAGAAATAGCATTACCAGATTCATCTTTAACTCCATATTGATACTTTTCAGGTAAATCTTTAGCATCAACTATTTCATTTGGATGAATAATTATCATTCTTTCTACAAGATTAGATAATTCACGAACATTACCAGACCAATGATGTTGCATTAAAGATTCAATAGCACCATGAGTAAAACGCACTCCTACTCCATGATCTCGCACATAACGATTTATAAGTTCTTGCAACAATAATGGAATATCATCTGTTCTTTCTCTAAGAGGCGGAGTTTGAATTGGGAATACATTTAAACGGTAAAATAAGTCTTCACGGAATTTTCCATCACGAATCATTTCTTCTAAATTGCGATGGGTCGCGGCAATTACTCGTACATTAGCTTTAATTTGTTTATTGCTACCAACTCTTTCAAAAACACGTTCCTGAAGCACACGAAGTAATTTAACTTGCATCTGTAGTGGCATATCACCAATTTCATCTAAGAAAATAGTACCACCTTCAGCTAACTCAAATCGCCCTGTTCTTGAAGAAAAAGCTCCGGTAAATGCGCCCTTTTCATGACCAAAAAGTTCACTTTCTAATAATTCACCAGGAATTGCCCCACAGTTGATTGGCACAAAAGGCATATCACGACGTTTACTTAATTCATGAACTGCACGAGCAACAACTTCCTTACCTGTACCTGATTCTCCTAAAATAAGCACATTAGCATCAGTTGGAGCTACCTGTTCTATCAAATGACGAACTTCTTGAATTGCATTACCTTTACCAACTAACAACTTTAATAATGTCTGTGCATTATTACTTGATTTTACATTCTTACGCATTGAATTGAATGATTGGCAAAAACGTAATAATTGAAGAAAACCTTCATAAGTTCCATCTTGACCTAATATACCAATCATATTAGGAGTTTTTGGTAACTCTTCTTCCTTATAAATTCCAGAAAATATAAAAGGTGTAGTCTTATTATTTTCTAGTAATTCTTGAGGGGTATGACTACCTAAATTACCAGCAATAACAAGTGATACATTAACATCATCAGATGACAAGTAACTTAAACAATCTTCTAAATCACCACTTTGCCATTCACAACCTAAGAATCCTACAATTGTTTCTATTTGCTTTCTACTAGCTTCATCAGCTTCTAGAATGAGAATATTGCCTTTAAAATCCATTTTGTCCACCAAAGTGTTTTTGTATATGACCTATAAAATTGGCTTCTATAAAATTTACCACTCACAGTGTACTTCAAAATTAAAGTCTAAAAATTGTCAAATGTCAAAAAAATGACACTACGCATAATATTATTAGGATATTCTTGATTTATCAATAAAAGAATAAACTCATAATTAGATAGAATAAAGAAAGTGAAATAGAAAAAATATCTATTCAAAGAAGATTAAAAAATAAAAAAAGTAGACAACTAAGTTGTAACCATTAAAATTTTCATTAAATTAATTGTCAAATACTTATAAGACAACCTATATTAAATGGCTACAACTTATAAAAAAATTAAACAAAAGCTATAAAGTATTATTTACAGATGATACATCTGAAGGCAAATTCCAATCTATTGGTGTTTTTCCATGTGCAATTAAATAGTCATTACACATCTTAAAATGACCACAACCTAAGAATCCTCTGTACGCACTTAAAGGGCTGGGATGCGATGTTTTTAAAACAAGATGTCTAGATTCATCTACTTTTTTACATTTCTTTTGAGCAGGACTCCCCCAAAGCATAAACACTGTGTGGTCAGTATGAGCATTGATAGCTTCAATCACACTATCTGTAAAAACATCCCACCCTATATGAGCATGACTCATAGGTTCACCTCTACGAACAGTAAGAGTATTATTTAATAGAAAGACCCCTTGTTCAGCCCATGAAGTTAAATAACCATGATTAGGAATATTAAAACTATCCCCATATTCATTCTTTAGTTCTTGGTAGATATTTTTTAAAGATGGTGGTACTTGGATTCCCGGTAATACCGAAAAGCATAAACCATGAGCCTGATTAGGACCATGATATGGATCTTGACCAATAATAACTACTTTTAAGTTTTCAAAACTAGTATATCTAAAAGCATTAAAGACATCTTTTCTTTTTGGGTAAACATCAACCCCATTCAAACGTTCGTTTGTTACAAAATTTTTTATATTCTTAAAATATTGTTGTTCTTTTTGGATCCCAATGACATCATGCCAAGATAAATTACTCATAAAATTCACGTCTACGATATATTTTTAAGACAAAAACACCAAGCTTTAATCACAAACAATTATGCTGCAATTATATTATCAACAAACACTACTATAATGCACAACTATATATATGCTAATCAGCCTTAATAAGGTTAGTTTAACACAATCTCTGTTGTTCTATTTATTTATACCATCAAATAAATAAGCTACAAAATATGTTATTAAATAAATTACCTTAATTACCTTACTAAAATTGTACTACAACAATAAGATAAAACTACTATTTTAACGATTGGTATCCCAATTATAATCAAATATCAACAAAAAAATGTCACATAAAGTTCTAATATATAAAACTAACACATGTCATATATATAATAAATTTATCACTATATTTAATACTAGATTTGTATTTAGTTTTTAAATTTTTATTTTTTTATTCTTAGATTTTAGAAAATTTTAGTTTTTTATAGCAAAATTTATTTATATTTTGGCAATCATTTTATAATAATTCAACATGTTGATTATTTGTTGATTTATTGTATTTGTTTTTGTTTAAACAATAAAAAAACTGACTATTTTTGTAGCAAATTCACATTTTTACTTACATTCGACTATTTTTTGTACAATATATCACATATTAAAATTTTGATTTTTCTTTTTTTTAATTAAAGTGTATACTTATATATGAATCTAATTAGCCTGTAAAAAGATTCGACTTCATAATAAAAAAAGGATGATTTATAGATTGAGAGTTTATAAATACAACCTAAGAGGACGATTCATGACCACTGAGTACTCGTC
>ADGC01002680.1_pt1 | contig 13847 bp, 12 predicted proteins | sample 268048 | NCBI WGS metagenome assembly ADGC01 (sample SAMN02954255, study PRJNA42359) | wallaby gut metagenome | biome: terrestrial; feature: wallaby; material: gut; isolation source: foregut contents of Macropus eugenii | host: Notamacropus eugenii | place: Australia
CTATGATAGTTTCAGTGCCAAGTACGGACTCATCAATGCTAGGGCAAATGCACAGGCATTTTCGGAAGATTCATCATATTATCTACTTTGCTCATTGGAAAATGTGGATGAGAATGGACAGCTGGAATCAAAGGCGGATATGTTTACCAAAAGAACAATCCGACCAGAGAGAACAGTGACCAGTGTAGACACACCGGCAGAAGCACTTGCCATCTCCATTGGAGAACGAGGTATGGTAGATATGTCGTTTATGGCTGAACTCCTTGGTACACCTGGGCAGTATGATGAAATCATCGCAGAACTTCGTGGAGTTATCTTCAAAGATCCAATGACAAGGAATGGTCCGATTGAAAATGGATGGCAGACGGCAGATGAGTATCTATCTGGCAATGTCAGAGAGAAATTAAAGATTGCAAGAATGACAGTAACTACTCATCCGGAGCTTTCTATCAATGTGAAAGCACTGGAGAAGGCGCAACCGAAAGATCTGGATGCTTCCGAGATTGATGTACGACTTGGAGCAACCTGGATTGATAAAAGTTATATTCAACAGTTTATGGAGGAGACTTTCGAGCCTCCTTATTATTTACGCAGAAATATCGAGGTGAAGTTTGCACCAATGACTGCTGAGTGGCAGATCACAGGAAAGACAACACCAAGTAAGAATGATGTTCATGCGTATATGACCTATGGTACCTCCAGAGCAAATGCATATCGCATTCTGGAAGACACCTTGAATCTCCGTGATATCCGTATCTATGACACGATTGAGGATGCGGATGGAAAACAGAAGAGAGTGCTTAATAAGAGGGAGACGACTCTTGCCCAGCAGAAACAGCAGGCAATCAAAGATGCCTTTAAGGACTGGGTGTGGAGAGATCCTTATCGAAGGGATGCACTCACGAAGCAATACAATGAATTATTCAACAGTACCAGACCCCGTGAGTATGATGGCAGTCATATCCGTTTTGGAGGTATGAATCCGGAAATCAAGTTAAGGGAACACCAACAGAATGCGATTGCACATGTTCTCTATGGTGGAAATACCTTGCTTGCTCATGAGGTTGGTGCAGGTAAGACTTTTGAGATGGCAGCTTCCGCAATGGAAGCAAAACGTCTAGGCTTATGCCAGAAGTCACTCTTTGTGGTACCAAATCACCTGACTCTGCAGTGGGCCAATGAATTCTTAAGACTATATCCGAGTGCAAAGCTGCTTGTGGCTAGTAAGAAGGATTTTGAAACAGCAAATCGAAAGAAGTTCTGTGCGAGAATTGCAACCGGTGATTATGATGCGGTCATCATTGGTCACAGCCAGTTTGAGCGTATTCCGGTATCTGCGGAACGACAGGAGAGAATCCTGAATGATCAGATTGAAGAAATCGAAAATGCCATTGCAGAGATGAAGTATCAGCGTGGAGAAAATTTCTCAATTAAGCAGATGGAGAAAACACGTAAATCCTTACAGTCCAGACTGGAGAAATTGAAAGCAACAGAGCGTAAGGATGATGTGATTACCTTTGAGCAGTTAGGCGTAGATCGGCTCTTTGTAGACGAGGCACATTCGTACAAGAACCTGTTCCTTTATACCAAGATGCGCAATGTAGCAGGACTCAGCACCTCTGAGGCGCAGAAATCATCCGATATGTTTATGAAGTGTCAGTATATGGATGAACTGACAGGAGGAAGAGGTATTGTATTTGCAACCGGTACACCGGTCAGTAATTCCATGACTGAGCTTTATACCATGATGCGCTATCTGCAGTATGGAACACTTCAGGAGAAAGGACTGACGCATTTTGACGCATGGGCTTCCACCTTTGGTGAGACAACTACAGCGATCGAATTAGCCCCCGAAGGAACAGGGTACCGTGCAAGAACGCGCTTCGCTAAGTTCTTCAACCTGCCGGAACTCATGAACATGTTTAAGGAGGTGGCAGATATCAAAACATCCGATCAGCTGCATTTGCCGGTGCCGGATGTGGTGAATGAAACCAAGGTGGTAGAACCTTCTGAGCATCAGCAGGCAATGGTTGCAGACTTGTCTGAAAGAGCGGCGAAGGTGCACAGCGGAATAGTGGATCCGTCTGTCGATAATATGCTTAAAATCACATCAGATGGTAGAAAGTTGGGCTTGGATCAGAGACTCATGAATCCCTTGCTACCGGATGATCCTGACAGCAAAGTGAACGCATGCGTGCGCAATGTATTAAAGATCTGGGAAGAGGGAAAGGAGGAGAAGCTTACCCAGTTATTATTCTGTGATATGTCCACGCCAAAGAATGATGGAACCTTCAATGTCTATGAGGATATCAAGGGAAAACTCATCGCTGCAGGAGTACCGGAGACGGAGATTGCCTTTATCCACGATGCGGATACGGAAGCTAAGAAAAAGGAACTTTTCTCAAAGGTACGAACCGGACAGGTAAGAGTCTTGCTTGGTTCTACGGCAAAGATGGGAGCCGGTACAAATGTGCAGGATCGATTGGTAGCTGTGCATCACCTGGACGTGGGGTGGAGGCCTTCGGATATGACGCAGAGAAACGGTCGTATTATCCGTCAGGGAAATAAAAATAAAGAGGTTCAGATTTATCAGTATGTTACGAATGGAACATTTGATGCCTATCTGTATCAGACACTGGAGAATAAGCAGAAATTCATTTCCCAGATCATGACCAGTAAATCGCCGGTTAGATCCTGTGATGATGTAGATGAGCAGGCATTGTCTTATGCAGAAATCAAGGCATTGTGTGCAGGTGATCCGAATATCCGTGAAAAGATGGATTTGGATGTAGAAGTCGCAAGGCTGAAAGTCCTAAAGGCAGATCATCAGAGTCAGCAGTATCGTCTGGAAGATCAGCTCTTAAAATTCTTCCCAGCAGAAATTGAAAAGACAAAGGGATTTATCAAAGGCTTCAAAGAAGATATGGAGGTGGTGCAAGCAAATCCAGTACCAGAGGAAGGATTTGTCGGCATGGAAGTAAAGGGTGTGCATTATACAGAAAAGGCAGATGCCGGTGAAGCGATTCTTGCAGCCTGCAAAGGATTCCAGAGCATGGATTCTGTACCGATAGGCAGTTACCGAGGATTCCAGATGGAGTTGTCGTTTGACAGCTTCAGCAAGGAATTTCAAGTAGCTCTAAAAGGTGAGATGACACACAGAGTTTCCATTGGAACCAGTGCAGTCGGTAATATGACACGACTGGATAATGTACTTGCTGGTATTACTCAGAAATTGGAGAAAGCAGAGCAGAAGTTGGAAGGTCTGTATCAGCAGCAGGAGAACGCAAAAGCCGAGGTGGGGAAGTCATTCCCACAGGAAGCAGAACTTGCGGAAAAGTCAGCACGATTGTCGGAGCTGGATGCTCTTCTGAACATGGATGAGAGAGATTCCGAGGCGATGCTTGGAGAAGACGAAGAAAAGCCATCTGTACTGGCAGATTTGAAGAATCGTTCAGAGCATACGCCGCCGGCCAGAGGTTCGAGCGAGGAGGTGATGCGATGAACAAATCAGTCATGTTACACTTTCGTGTAACTCCGGAAGAATTGGAGCGGATCAAGCAGAAAAAGGATTCTGTGCATATTAAAAGCATGGGAGCCTATCTTCGTAAGATGGTATTGGACGGTTACTGTAACTGGGTGGACACAACGCCAGTGGAAGAGCTGATTCCATTGATCCGCAGATGCAGTAACAATCTGAATCAGTATGCAAAACGTGCCAATGAGACTGGCAGCATCTATGAGGAGGACATCAAAGATTTGCAGGTCCGTATGGATGAAATTTTTGAAAAGCAGTGTGAACTGCTTCGCTACTTTGCTTATCTGAAGTAGAAAAAAGCACAGGGAGAAATCTCTGTGCGATACATAGAAAATATTCCTTGTCAACATCGTGGTAATATTTCTCTATGTTCATTACAATGAAGATGAAGAAAAGATATGGAGGTGCAGACGATGAAAGTTGGATTGAAAATATTAGCATTGCCGGTGATTGGGATATTGAGATTGGTGTACTGGATGATTACTGTGCTGACACATGTATCGGCCTATGTGTTATCTCCACTCATTCTATTCGTTCTGGGATGCGGAATCTACTGTATCTTCCAGGCAAAGTGGATGGATGTAGCAATCCTGTCTGTGATTGAGGTGCTGATCTTTGCGGCAATGTTTGGAGCAGCGTGGATTGGATTCCTTGTGGAAGACCTATGTGAAAGTCTGAGCACTTTTGTTCACTCATAAACTCAAAAATATTATATAGCAATGGGGAGTCACTTCGAAAGAGGTGGCTCTTTTGCGTTGCGGAAAGGAGAGAGAATGGCAGCAACAAGACTGATTACGCTTCATATCAACAAAGGAAAGACACTGGCACAGTGTCTGAAAGGATCGAACGGATTACGCAGAGAATCCGGATAAAACAGATGAAGGAAAATATGTCACATCCTACGCCTGTGATCCAAGAACATGCAGTGACGAATTTCTGCTATCCAAAGCCAAGTATGAGCATATCACCGGGCGGAAGCAGAAAAGCGATATTATTGCCTATCAGATCAGACAGTCCTTTAAGCCGGGAGAGATTACGCCGGAGGAAGCACAACAGGTCGGTTACGAACTGGCGATGCGATTTACAAAGGGAAAACATGCCTTTATTGTTTCAACACATACAGATCGGGCGCATATTCATAACCACATCATATTCAACTCAACGACCTTGGACTCTACCAGAAAGTTCAAGGATTTTTATTTTGCAGGAATAGCTCTTGCAAGACTCAGTGACATGATTTGTTTTGAACATGGCTTGTCCATCATTCATCGAAAATCTTATGCAGAGCGTCAACGACGAACTGTATATCCGGAACGAACTTCATATCGTGATGAAATCTGCGGAGCAATCGACCAGGCATTATCACAGAAGCCAAAAGATATGCAGGAATTGGTACAGATCCTACAGGAAGCGGGATACGAATATAAGGATGGAAAATATCCTGCGGTACGAGGAAAGAATCAAAAGCGATTTGTCAGATTCCGTTCTTTGGGAGAGGGGTATTCTTTTGATGAATTGAATGCAGTAATTACTGCCGGTAAGGAACACACTCCGAAACGTCAGAGAAAGTCGCACTCCACATCTATCAGTCAGCAGATTCATAAGAATGATGAGATGTCTTTCCTGATTGATATTCAGGCAAAGATACAGGCTGGTAAGAATGGCGGATATGTGCGATGGGCGAAAGGATTCAATCTGAAGCAGATGGCAAAGGCGGTTCTCTTCATGGAAGAACATGGAATCAAAAGTTATGCGGAGCTTCATGAGAAGGCAAGCAGTTTGTCACTGAGACAGGATGCTTTACTGGATTCTGTAAAGGCAGATGAAGAACGATTACAGCAGATCGCAGTTCTCAAGACGCACAAGATCAACTATGCAAAGGCTAGGGATGTGTTTGCGGAGTATAAGGCATCTGGCTATAATCAGAAGTTTTTTGAGGAACATCGTGATGTATTGACACTACGCAGAGCAGCAAAGCAGGCATTTGATGAGTACAAGAAAGAACATGGAAAAGATGCTCCACTTCCGACTGTGAAGGAACTCAGTGCGGAATATGCCGAGGTTCTGGAGCGAAAGAAAAAGAATTACTCGGAATACAAGAAGCTCAAACGGGAATCCAAGGACTGGCAAGTGGCTGATGCGATTGTGCAGATGATAGTGGCAGACGAGACATATGCACGGAAAGAACAAGGTATAAATAACGAAGAGCACAATAGATAGTAAAAAGGATGCAGAATCATAAAATCCTGCATCCATACATAGTTTAGATATAAAAAGCTCGATCCGCTTTAATCTCTGTCTTAGGCTTCTCCTGTGCAGCATGCCCAAGAACGCAGAAGCCAATTCCTTCCACATCGTCGGTAATTCCGGTTTTTGCAAGAATCGCTTTGCCTTCCTCCGTAGCGAAAACTTCTTTTCCACGGTGAATCCAGCGACTGTCGATACCCATGCTCCAAGCTGCATTGAGCATGTTTCCAATGACAAGACTGCCGTCATAAATTGCAGTCGGTCCTTTCTTCACAACGACAGCAATTACGTCCTTTGCTCCGTGGAATGGATCCGGTAACGGTTTCTCGAGCATGGCAGGATTGATCTTTTCAAGCATTACTTTCATGGCAGCTTTGTTGAGTTCAGAAAGTTTGGCAACCGTCTCATCATCCTGGACAGCCAGAAGTAAGGCTCCCTGAGCATTCATGCCAGATGGAGCATTCAGACCAGCGGATACGATGGTTTCAAGTTCTTCCCGAGTGATATGTTCCGGCTTGAATTCCTGTGCGCTTTTACGAGTGGTAAGAGTTTTGATTGTTTCGTTCATAATAGTAATCTCCTTTGCTTATAAAATATTGGCTTATAAAATATTATTGGTAGCTGTCAAAAGCGTTGCAGACAGGCTTTTGAACGGTTGTTAACGGATGACGCGACTTAATACTTCATCAGCACCTGCGTGAATATTCAAAGAGGCAATCGAATCGAAGTTTGTTTTCCCTGGATTGATCTGGATAATCTTTGCACTGCGTTTCCTGTAGTTGAAGTATGCATTTCCATAAGAACCGTTGGCTCCGATTACAAGAATCAAGTCGGCATTCGATATCCATTCCTGTGCTTTCTTTAAGTTTTCATCGTGAAGACCCACATGGCTGTAGAATGGGAATGTCCAGATCACGTCACCGCATTCATCACATCTCGGTACAGCACCCTGATTCCAAATATGGTAATCATCAAAATGCTTTCCGCACTTGGTACAACGGTTAATCTGCAGACTTCCCTGAATCTCGGCAACATTTTCAGAGCCAGCCATAGTGTGCATACAGTCCACGTTGGTAGTAATGATACCTTGCAGCAGCCCATCAATTTCCAAGCTTCGAAGGGCTTTATGTGCCTCACTTGGTTCATGAGTGAACATAGAATGCAGGAAAGCATGATCCAAAAGCTTATAATATTTCTCAGAATCATTTCTCAGCACATCTTCGGAGGCAAGCGGAAGCAGCTCCTCGATGTTTTCATGATCGAAATTCATACCGCCCGCAGAGAAGGAGATGCCGGCACCGGTGATTGCAATCGTGTACTTGCTCTCATTTAACGCCTTCTTTAACTGGGTTATCTGTGTATCCAGATCCTTTTTGCTGGGCTTTATGAATAAATTTTTTAGGATTTCCCGGAAACTCTCTTTATCTTCAGAGATATCCTCACCGGCCAGAACATGATCATAGATGACTTCCGTCTCTTCATCAAAAGCACACAGATATACGGTGAAATCCTCGGGCAATTCCTGCTCCATACTGCGGATTGCTGTAACTGCTGTTTTAGCAGCTTCTATTTTAGGAAAACCGTAGATACCGGTGGAGACAGCCGGGAAGGCGATAGAGGTAATCTGATTTTCTTTAGCCAGCTTTAATGTGTTACGATAACAGCTTGCTAACAGTTCGGCTTCATTTTCCTTGCCGCCATGCCAGATAGGACCGACGGTATGAATGACATACTTAGCAGGAAGGGCATAGGCGTTTGTGAGCTTGGCCTGTCCGGTTTCACAGCCACCGAGTGACAGACATTCTTTTTCAAGTTCCGGTCCAGCTGCCCGGTGAATTGATCCGCACACACCACTTCCGCTGCGAAGTGTTTGATTGGCTGCATTGACAATGGCATCTACCTGCATTTCAGTAATGTCAGTTGTTGCTATTTTTATTAGCACATAGATCACTTCCTTCCTCAATCATTTTCGTATTTTTCAAAGTAACCTTTGTTTCGGAATGCATATTCTGTGCTCTTTACCCGGATAGAGATGGCAAATGGCAACAGAATCAGGAATACAGCGATGCCAAGGAAGATTCCGATTCCACCAAGTATTTGAAAGAAAGTAGCACCGTTTGTGACGAGCCATTTCAATGCGGCGGTTGCCAGGGGAATCAAGATGAACCAGGATGTTATCAATCCCGGACCATAGATGGTTTTCTTACCTTTACTACGGTAGCGATAGAACATCTTGATTCCACTTCGAGTATGATTCACTGTTTCTCCCAATGAGAAGAAGACAATCAGCACCATGGCACTCGGCTCAATCACTTGTACTCGGAATGTTACGAGCATTAAAACAATTGTGGCACCGAGATTTGTAACCATGTTGGTATATCGATTCTGGGGATAAACCATCGGCTCCCTGGATCCAAACCCCAGATTATTCATATAGTAAAATCCGGCAGGAAATGTGTTTTCTTCAAAGATATGTAAGGTAACAGCGACTGTTAACATACATACAAGCTTTCGAGTAATTTCCCATGTATCCCAATTCCAAATGAGACAGCAGGTCATCATGATTCCTATGAAGTAAACAACATATAGCCAGATCTGATCACACCATCGACTGAAAAAGTTCTTATATGTGACTTTCATCAAACAATGCGGATATAGTCCGCTTTTCTTTCCTTGGCAACAGGAGCCGGACTGTCACCATATCCTAAAATACAATTCGCTACGCCAACATAGTTTTCATTCAATCCCCATTCTTTTAGCAACGCAATTCCTTCTGCGGATTCAAAGACTTCCTTTGCACGATAGATAAAGCAGGAATCTACTCCAACTGCATGTGCCGCATTCAGCAGATTGCCGGCAACCAGGCAGGCATCTTCGAACCAGGTAGGAACAGAAGCTTTATTACCAAAGACAAGTGCAACTGCGGGAGCACCATAAAAAGGATCCATGTCTCTGGCCATCACTTTTGCATTCAACCGGCTGATTTTTTTCAAAGTGTCCGGATCTTTTACGAGAACAATAACCGGAGACTGGGCACCCATGCCTGTAGGGGCATAGGTGGCCGCTTCCAGGATAGCATCCAGTTTTTCCTGTTCCACCTCTTTATTGATGAACTTTCTTACAGAGCGCCGAGTCTTTAAATTTTCCAGTGCTATATTTTCCATTCTATTTTACCTCAGACCGATACCCGGCAAATTAAACAGGTGCATTCATCTTGCCGCGATTTGCCCAAGTGGCTGCAGCCATAGTTTCCAGTTCTTTTCTGGATTTGCTGTGATTTTGAGTGCTGAATCCAAAGGTCAGCTCTTTCTCGCCCTTTTCAAGGCCATCCATGACACTGTCGGCGTATTCATTTAGGTCAGCACCAACTTTGGAATGAACACCTGCACCACCAAGACCGGTGTTTACTGGAGGTGGAATTACCTCGACAACATCAATATTGCATTCTGCAACATGCTGACGCAGGCAGAAGGTAAAGTTGTGCATGCCGGCTTTTGTTGCAGTGTAGATTGGAACGTAAGGGGTCGGAAGGAATGCAAGTCCACTGGTTACGTTAATGATGGTTGCATTTTCTTTTTCTTTCAGAACCGGAACAAACAGAGTGCAAAGATGAATCGGTGCCTCCATATTGGTGGCGATTTCTTTTGCGCAGCTGCTCCACTCTACTTCCTGTGTCAGATCTCTCTGTACCTGTAATCCTGCATTATTAACAATGACATTGATTTCAGGAAATTCTTTTGTAACTTCTTCAAACAAAGCCACACGCTGTGTCTCATCTGAAATATCGCACTGCTTGATGTGAAGCTCTGGAATCTTTGCCTTGGCTTCTTCGAGCTTATTCATGCTGCGACCGCAGATGATGACTTCATTGCCTTCCTTTACAAATCTTTCTGCAAGAGCAAATCCGATTCCGGAACCTCCGCCTGTAATGAGTACTGTATTGTTTTTCATTTTCATGATAGGGACCTCCTTTGTCTCATTGTTTTTTACAAGAATGATTATCTTGAACAAGAACGACACATGTCGTATGATTGAAGTATAGACGCTTGTGAGTAAATCATCAAGCAACAATATCAGACAAATGTCGCATGATTGGAGGAACGATATGAATAAACAACCGGAAATCACCGATGCCACAAGAGAAGCTTTTATTACAGCATTCTTTCAGCTGGCAGATATCAAAAATATTTATAGTATCACGATCCGAGAAATCACAAATCTGGCAGGGTATAACCGTACAACATTTTACCGCTACTTTCAGGATGTCTTTGCCCTGATTGAATATGCAGAAGATGAATTCATAGGTGACTTGTTGGATTCCATTCTTCCGCTTCTTGGGGAAAACAAAGCATTAAATGATGACTTTTTTCGTATTTATTTGTCAAAATTCAGAGAACATAGAGAGAAGCTTTCCGTTCTACTCTGTGATCAAAATCGTGCACACTTCATTCGAAGAATCCAGGAAAAAACTCTGCATCGTATGAATACTCCTATTGCAGATACACCAAGAAATAAGGCAGTCATGAATATCTATCTGACAGGGATTTTTTCGGCTTTGGCTGCACAAGTACAGAATCCCAAGAGTATTCGAGATGAAGAATTACTGAAAATCATTCAGAGATTATTTACCCAGTGGTATTGGCCGGAAGTAACGATGCAGGAGGGGAGTAAATAAGAATGGCAGATATTATTCAACCATTCTGGAAAGCCCAATCAGGGAGTTGCTCAGCAGTGCATTCAAATCCGATGCGGTCATTGTTCTGTCTGACTGCAGCCATAATTCAAAGAACGCTGGAAGCAGAGCACATATGGACAGCAGAATGGATTCTTCCTGGTACTTGGGTATGTTTTTTGATTCAAAGCAGGGATGATATAAGTCAAATAAAGAGGTCCGTGCCTGATAGAAGATATCCATCCTGTGCGCTTTCATAATCATTTCGATAGAGGTACTGTTTTTTAAACAAAAATCAATCAGGGTTAAATTGATTTCTTCAAAAGAACGATTTTTCTTGTAGGAGAGATTTTCAGTAACTTGAAGCAGAATTTTGCTGCATCCATAGCTTAAGATATCCATTGTATTATCGAATAGTCGGTAAAAGGTTGCTCTGCTGACACCCGAAATTTTCCAGATGTCAGTAACAGAGATCTCGTCAAAATTCTTCTTTTCTAATAGTTCACTTAAGCCCATAAAAAGAGCATTTGCGGACTTTTCTGCGCGTTTATCATTCGGGATATGATACATATTTTCCCCTTTCTGTCTCAGATGTTGTGAGACTATTGTTTTATAAAAATAAGTGTGATACAATCCTCTCACAATTCGAATTTGTAAAACAATCCTCTCACAAAACAGAGAAAAAAGCAAGCAAAACTTGACTGATGAATCAGTCAGCAGGATAGGAGGCAAGATTATGAAACGATTTGCAGAAGGTGTTGTGAAAGGAAGGTACATTCTCTTCCTGATTATGATGGTTGTAACGATCATCAGTGCAATTAATATTCCAAACATAAATGTCATTACAGATATGACAGAGTATCTTCCGGATGACTCTTCCATGAAACAGGGACTCACGGTTTTAGAAGAAGAGTTCCCAGATGTTTCATTATCCAGCAGTCAGATCAGAGTGATGACAACAGATCTCGACGATGAGAAAATGGATGTTCTTCTTGGTGAACTGCAAAATTTGGATGGGATAGACAGTATTACTTACGATGCTGAGAGTGAAGACTACAATAAAGACGGTCACAGTCTGATTGTATTAAGTGTGGATTATGACTATGATTCTGAAGAATTCGAAGCGTTAGAAGATGAGCTTTCTGTATATTGTGAAGAGTACGGTCTTGTGTATGATACAGGATCTACAACAGTAGGAGACATTCCAGCCTGGATTTTCATTTTGGCCTTTGGCATTCTGATGGTTGTTCTCTTTGTAATGTGCGAATCGTGGGTAGAGCCGTTTCTATTCCTGTTCACAATCCTTGCAGCGATTGTTATTAATATGGGAACCAATGCACTGCTCAGTGGCGTTTCCAGTACAACGAACCAGATTGCAGCAATCCTGCAGTTAATTCTTTCCATGGATTATTCCATTATTCTAATTAACCGGTATCGTCAGGAACAGGCAAATTACTCTGATAAGAAAGAAGCAATGGCAGCAGCCATCAAGGGGGCTGTCGTATCCATCGCAAGTAGCTCCCTGACTACTGTTGTTGGGCTTTTGGCTCTTCTGTTCATGAGCTTCAAGATCGGTCCGGATATGGGAGTAGTTCTTGCAAAAGGTGTTGTGATTAGCTTGATCTGCATCATTACGATGCTTCCCGCACTGATTCTGTTTTTTGACAAAGCAATCGAGAAAACAGCGAAGAAAGTTCTTCATATCAATATGGATCTGATTGCAAAGTTCAGCTATAAATGCAGGTATGCAATTACTGCGTGTTTTGTTGTCGTGCTGGCTGTCCTGTTTGTGTCAAAGAGTGGAACAAAGCTTTTCTATACGATGAGTCACGAGTCCGAGGTTGAGGATGTATTTCCGTCAACCAATTCGATCGTCCTTCTCTATGACAATGACGATGAAGAAGCTATAACAGCGCTGGCAGAAGAACTTTCAGACGATGAATCCGTTAAGAGTATTACATCCTATGGAACAACGGTTGGAAAGTCTTATACGGCAGAAGAAATGACGGTTATGCTTAGCTCAATGACTGATACTGTCAGTTCGGAAATGGTTTCCATGTTATATATGAATGCAGGAACAGATACCATGACGATCTATGAGCTTTTCGATGTGTTCCAACAGCTGGCAAGTAATGAAATGTATGCAAAGATGCTGGATCCAACCATGCTGGCAAGTCTGTCTGAATACAGCGAAACTCTTGAAACAGCCAAGAACAGTCTGGTGGGTGAAAATTATTCTCTCATGCTGATCAGTACAACTTATGCTCTGGAAGGGGAAGAGACAACTGCATTCATGGACAGACTCACAACATCTCTTGATGCAGATACAACAGGCAATTACTACCTTATGGGTAACACGCCGATGGCTTATGAGATGTCGCTCACATTTAATGATGAACTGAATAAGGTTTCGTTGATTACCGCAGCTGCTATCTTTGTTGTTGTGATGATTTCCTTTATGTCGCTGTCTGTACCGCTGATCCTCGTCCTTCTGATTGAGACAGCAGTGTTTGCAGTCATGACCCTGATGACGGTAACAGGTTCTGGACTTTATTATCTGGCGCTGATCATTGTACAGAGCCTTCTCATGGGAGCAACGATTGACTACGGTATTCTTTATACAAACTGCTACATTGAGGAACGAAGAAACAAAGATGTACTGGAAAGCTTGAAGGCCTGCTTATGATAGATCAATTCATACAATTTTAACATCAGGACTGATTATGGTTCTGGTAACCGGAATTCTGGGTGCAACTTTTCCTGTTGAGGCAACAAGACAGATTCTGTTTATTCTTGCAATAGGAGTTGCATGTGCACTGATCCTTGTCATCTTTGTATTGCCTGGAATTCTTGCAACCTTTGATCGATTCGTGGTCAAAAAGAAAAAAGCATAAATTCTGAAAGAAGGGTGGAGTGAGACTATGGCTGAGAAAACAGTGATTTACTATTATTCAGGATCGGGCAGTACACTGTCCGTCTCCAGAAAGATAGCAGAACAACTTGGGAATACCGATGTAAAATCCATCTACACATTGAAAGATAATGCGCATATATCGGAGGAATATGATAGAGTCGGTATTGCTACAGCAACATGGTTTATCCGTCCACCCCGAATTGTAAAAGAGATTTGTGAAAAGATGGAATTGAAGACGACCCAGAAGATTTTCCTCATTGCGACCTGCGGAGGATGGGATGGTTATGTCAGACTCGATTTGAAGAATATCCTGCAGCCCAAGGTTGCGGCACCGATACAGACATTTATGCTGCCTATGCCACCAAATCACATTGTTGGGTTCTCACCGATGCCGGACTGGATTGTCAAACAATATCTGCGTCATGAGAAGAAGGCGACGAAGAAAATCGCAGCTGCCATTTTATCTGGAAAAAGGACAA
>ADGC01000657.1_pt1 | contig 13813 bp, 11 predicted proteins | sample 268048 | NCBI WGS metagenome assembly ADGC01 (sample SAMN02954255, study PRJNA42359) | wallaby gut metagenome | biome: terrestrial; feature: wallaby; material: gut; isolation source: foregut contents of Macropus eugenii | host: Notamacropus eugenii | place: Australia
ACAAGAAAAAATGTTGATTGTTCAAGGAACAGGTTTCAATTGGCCTGCTCCAGATCACTTTAGACTTGTATTCTTACCAACAGAAGAAGTGATTACTGATGCATGTACAAGACTCGAAAGATTCTTAAAGAACTATCATCAGTAAAAAATTTAAAATCTATAATTTATTGAAAACAAGGGGACGCAAGTCCCCTTTTATATCTCTATATCTCTATATCTCTATATCTCAAAGTTATTCTTTGACAATTCTCACTAAACTACAATATTGAAAATTATAAACAAAACTAAATTTAAATTTAATTATTTATGTTAGACTTATCTGTATAAAACTTAATATTCATAAACATGATTACATTTTACTTTTAAAGGAGTAAAAATATGTCAAATTTGAAAGATATCATTGAAGGTACAGAAAATTTTAAAAAAATCATTTTAGATAATCCTTCATATTATGTTGACAAAACTCCTTTTTTAAAACAACTAGTTAAAACTAATGTTGCCTTATTCGCTCGTCCAAGACGTTTTGGTAAAACGTTAACTATGAGTATGCTTAAATACTTCTTTGAAATGAATTACGATAATCCAAGTGATATAAGCGCAACAATTGAATTATTTAAAGATTTAGATATTTCCAAAGATACCGAATTTTGTAAACAACATATGGGACAATACCCTGTTATTTCTTTAAGTTTAAAAGAAATAAAAGGAGAAGATATTGAGGACGCAGCCCAAAAAATTGGTTCTTGTTTATATAATAATCTTTCTAAATATTGGAAAATACTTAATAAAATAACAACCCTAAGTACAGATACTCAACGTGAGATAGAAAAATATAAAACTAAAATAAATAATCTCAAAGATAGAAATATTAGAAATTCTCCAGAAAAAGATCTTCAAGATATCAGTGATGTATTGTATTTTTTAACTAGGGCTCTTTATGAAGCTTTTAATAAAAATACTATAGTAATCATTGATGAATATGATGTACCACTAGAAAAATCACGTGGTAAATATTATCAATCTATGGTGGGTTTTATACGTGATTTATTTAGTATTACTTTTAAAACAAATGATTTTCTTGCCAAAGGTTTTTTAACAGGATGCTTAAGAGTATCCCATGAAAGTATTTTTACAGGTCTTAATAATGTACCTGTTTATGATTGTACTAAAACAGAATACTCTGAATTATTTGGATTTACTAATAAAGATGTAGTACAAATGCTAAATTACTATAGCCTATCAGATAAGTATGACACTATTAAAGAATGGTATGACGGCTATGAAATAGGAAAATCTGAAATATATAATCCTTATAGTGTAAATACTTATGTAAAAGAATTATTAGTTAATAGAGAAGCTTTTGCTGATTGCGCTTGGAAAAATTCAAGTAGCAACGATTTCTTATTAGAATTTGTTAACTACTTACCAAGTAATGAAGTTGATGAATTTAAAAAATTACTTGATGGCCAAAAGATTTCTAAAAAACTAAATACTACTTTAAACTATGGTGATTTAGAAAAACATAATACCGCTGATTTATGGAGTATGCTTTATTCTACAGGGTATCTAACAAAGTGTGGTAGTCCTTCAGAAGAAGATGATACTTTTGTTTTAAGAATTCCAAATAAGGAAGTAAAAAAATGTTTTAAAGATAAAATTGTGGCGTATTTTACATCAAGCGTAGAATATAAAAACTATGGTTTGGATTTACTAAAAGCTTTAAAAATTAGAAATAAAAATAAAATAGAAGAAATTTTAAATAAATTATTACCTAAATATTTAGGACTTCGCGATATTGGAAATGATAAAGAATATGTTTATCATTCTTTCTTAGATGGAATTTTTGCGTGTACAGGTATAAACGCGAAATCTCAAAAAGAATGTGGTAACGGTTACCCAGATATTTTTATCATTGCAGAAAATGAAGTTCAGGATGAATATACCGCAATAATTTTAGAGTTAAAAAAAGCATCAAGTGAAGATAACATGAATGAACAATGTATGCTTGCTCTAAAACAATGTCATGATAAAGAGTATTATAGAAATTTTGTAGATGACCCAACTATCACAAAAATCAATATGTATGGCATTACCTTTTTTAATAGAAAATGCTCAGTTAAAAGTGAAGAATATAAAATTATCACATCATAAATATGCATAATAGGATTTTATAAATTAGAAAAAACATTAGATATTACTTTTTAATTATATAGTTAATGTTGCAATTCTATAACTAACAAAACTTTATGAATTAAAATTTAATTGTTGATATATTTTTATTAATATTTTAAAATTTAAATATAAATATTAATAATTTAATGTATTTCACCTACCAAAACTATGATAAATATTTTCTAGAAAACATAGAAAAATCCTAATATCAATAAGAAGGTTGTCTTGAATAAAAATTCTTATCCTATTTCATTTATTGTAGATCCTAATGGCAAGAAAACTCACGCCGTTGTTCCAATTGATCTATATGAAGAATTTAAAAATCTACAAAAGATATTTACCAACACCGAATCAGAAAGTTTTGAACAAAAAGAACTTTACTATCTATCACTAAAAGGTATCAATGCCACGGGGTATCCTGTAGGTATTAGAAGCGTACCAAGATTCATGTTGCTAAAGGACTCTCTCGTATCATTAAATTGTGCTTCATCTTTAAGACAACCTGTTATTGCTCTTAAAGAACAATTGATTCAGGAAGGAATCCTAGTATTAGATCCACAAAGAAATTGCTATGTTGTTACCGAAGGATATTTATTTTCAAGTCCAAGCTTTGCTGCAAGCTTAGTTGCAGGCAACAACAGAAATGGCCTAGATATTTGGAGTAATAAAGATGGTTTTACATTAAAACAATCTGGATATGGTCCTGTAGCAAATACTACTAATAATAATTCAGACGAAAATAAGTAATGTACAAATACATTAGTAAAATTTCTATAATTGCCTAAAATGAGAATGTAAAGTTAGTAAATTCAAATTTATAAAATCAAAATAGCAATTGAATAAAATAAAATTTGGATATGCAACTTAACAAAAAGTATAAAATAAAAACGGATATAAAAATGGCTTCATTTTCTCTTTCATCCTTTAAAATACGTTTAATTTACTCAATTCTAAATGACGTTTTTAATAAAGATAAAACTTTAGACCAAACATATGCTTATCACTTTCATAAAATAAAATTAGAAAGCAAAGAACAAGCACTAATAATTCAATTAGTTAATGATATTCTTCGTAGACTTAACTACTATTGCTATATTGCAGGCTATAAAAAAATTAAAGATGTCAAAAGACATATTAATGCCTTAATTTGCGCTTTACATATTGAACATCAATGGCCCGTTCCTAAAAATCTTCCTGATACTGAAAAATTTAGTGTTAATAGTGCCAAAGCAAGACATTCAGAAGCTCAAGAAATACCTGAATTAAAATATGGCATTCCAACTTGGTTAGATAATCTTTGTAAAAAAGAATTAGGCGAAGTTTGGAATACAGAAAAGTTGTGTTTATCTACAGAACCTAAACGCTATATTAGAATAAATACCTTAAGAACAACTGTAACAGAAGCTAAAGCACAATTAAAAAAAGAAAATATTAAATTTACTGAAATCGAAAATTTACCTACTACTTTATGTATTGAAGGTAATGCTCCCCTATTTAGAACTCAAGCTTTTAAAAACGGTTTTTTTGAACAACAAGATATTGGCTCTCAATATATTGCACCATTCCTTGGTGTAAAACCAGGTAAGCGTGTAATCGATGCATGTGCAGGAGCTGGTGGCAAAACTTTACATTTAGCAGCTCTAATGAATGGTAAAGGTACCCTAATTGCCATGGATGACAAAGAATGGAAATTAAAAGCTTTAAAAGAAAGAGCCAAAAGAGCAGGAGCTTTTAATATTGAAACAAGACATATTGATAATTTAAAAGTTATCAAAAGATTAAATCAAAGTGCTGATTTTGTATTATTAGACGTTCCATGTTCAGGTCTTGGGGTTTTAAAACGTAACTTTGATACCAAATGGCAAGATAGAACTATCGAAATACAAGAACTTATAAATATTCAAGCAGACATTCTTGATAAATATTCACAAATGACAGTAAAGAATGGAACTTTAGTTTATTCAACTTGTAGTATTTTGCCTTCTGAAAACCAAAATCAAATTGCTAAGTTTTTAGAAAAACATAAAGACTTTATATTAGAAGAAGATAGAACAGTTCTTCCATCCGAAGGTGGAGATGGTTTCTATATGGCAAGATTAAAACGTCTTGATACTACTTCAGAAGAAAATTCTCAAAATGAAGTTAATTTAGAAAAAGCAGAACAACCAGAAGTTCTTCAAGAAAATCAAGATTAAGAAATTTTTCAAATCTGACGAAAAATAACAAGCAATCCCCAAAATTCCCAAAAAGACCATAAATTTACAAGGCCTTGTTTGGATTTGGGGATTTTTCTTACCAAAGAAAAAGCAAGTATTAAAAATATTAACACTTGCTTTTAATCAAACTAAATTAAGCATTTAGCTCTATATATGTATATATTTTAGAAATTAAACGGTACGCCACGACCAAGAGAATTTTTCTTATTTCTTGAGCGCTTTTGAGAACCATTATCATGAGAAGCATTTGATTTCTTACTGTTTGAACGTTCACCTTCTCTTCTTACTGGATGATTACGTCTTTCTTTTGAAGAATTGTCATCAAATCTTTCACGATTACGACGTCCTTCTCTACCACCAAAGCTTGGTCTATCAGCATAATATTTACGAATTTCTAAAGCACGACCGCATACTCGAGCTTTCTTCAAGATATCCATTGTGTCAGCAGGCATACCTTCAGGTAAATCAACTGTCGCAAATGTTTCATAAATATCAATATTACCAATATATTGACTTTCAATGTCACCTTCGTTAGCAATTGCACCTACTATTTGACCAGGTTTTACCCCATCTTTATAACCAACAGCTACACGATAACGTTCCATCTTAATATCAGGGAAGTCTTTTAGTGGTACAGGTTCTGATGAAGGAACTTTTTTAGCTTTATCTCTTCTTGAACCACCTAATTCTTCAATAGAAGATTGTTTTGGTTCAGGTTGAGACTCGTCAATGAATAATGGTTCACCACCTTTTACCATTTTTGCTAATGCTGCACATAAATCTACCGCGTCTACAGTACCTTCTGCTAAAATCTCAGCAATAAGTTCTTGATATTGACCTAGATCATCATCTGCTAAACTTGCGAGTAATTTCTTCTTAAATTCCATTACACGATGCTTATTGATATCCTGATTTGTAGGCATCTTCATAGGTTCAATTGGTTGCTTAGTTGTATGTTCAATAAGTCTAAGCATTCTACGATCTTTTGGAGATACGAATAAAATAGCATCCCCTGTTCTACCTGCACGACCAGTTCTACCAATACGGTGTACATAAGATTCAGGATCATATGGGATATCATAGTTTACAACGTGAGTGATACGGTCCACGTCTAAACCACGAGCCGCAACGTCAGTTGCAACTAAAACATCTAGTTGACCATTTTTTAATCTTTCGATAGTCTTTTCACGAATCTTTTGTGGAATATCGCCATGTAAAGCTTCACATGAATGACCACGTGCTAATAATCTATTAGTTAATTCTTCAGCTTCTGTCTTAGTACGAGTAAAGATAATTAAGGCATCGTATGGTTCCACTTCTAAAAGACGAGTTAACGCATCAATCTTATGTAAACCAGAAACTAACCAATATCTTTGTCTTACAGTTGTTGCTGTAGTAGTCTTTGAAGCAATCTTTACTTCAATTGGAGAATTAAGATATTGTTTTGCAACACGTTTTATTACATCAGGCATTGTTGCAGAGAATAAAGCTATTTGTCTATCTTCAGGACATTGTTCAATAATCCATTCAACATCTTCAATAAAGCCCATTCTTAACATTTCATCAGCTTCATCAAGAACCAAACTTGATAACTTATCAAGTTTTAATTTACCACGCTTGATCATGTCCATTACACGACCAGGGGTACCAACAACAACTTGAGCCCCTTTGTTTAAGGCTTTTACTTGTACTTCATAAGAAGCGCCACCATAAATTGGTAACACATTAAAATGTGGAATGTATTTAGCGAATGATTGACAAGCTTCAGCAACTTGAATTGCTAATTCTCTTGTTGGAGCAAGAATTAAGATTTGGGTATGAGTTGCTTTTCTATCGACTCGAGATAAAAGTGGTAAACCAAACGCAGCGGTTTTACCAGTACCTGTTTGAGCTTGACCTAAAATATCATGACCATCTAATAATGGACCAATAGATCTTTCTTGAATTGGAGATGGTGTTTCAAAACCTAAGTCTTTTATTGCTCTTAAAACATCTTCATCTAAACCTAAATCGCTAAATAATACTAAATTTTCTTGTTCTTCTGATTTAGTTTGTTCTTCGTTTAATTCTTCAGGTTCAATATCACTTTCTTCTTTTTTTACCACTGTTTCTTCAAAATTTTGAAGCTTATTGATTACATCTTCAATAGCTTGTTCGTTTATATTATCAAGTGACTTACTCATGTATTTTTCCTTTAAAAACAATGGTAAATTATGCTTTTTCTACCCAAAGCCAAATACTAAATAAATAAGCAAATATTTATCAATTTAGATTTGTATATATTAGTTTTTTATTTGTTTTTTATGCTTAATAAAGCCCTAAACAAACAATATAAATCAATAAAAACTCAATATATTAGCAACCTATGAATGTATTAGATCTTAAAAGTTGGAAATGCTTTTAAATACGTATAAAAACAAAGTTCTAATCAATGAAACAACATAAAGAATTTTGATACTACTAACGCCAATATTAAAATTTTAAATATGTATCATTATTTCTAGCAATAGAATTAAACTTGTTTGCAGATATAAAAAATAAAAAGCTCTTAATATCTTTCCAACCACTCTTAAATTTTCTACAAAAATAAGAAACTATCGTTGAGAATAAAACCACAGTTAAATAATCCGAAAATTCTCTCACAGATATCTCAAAGATATCTTCCTGTGGCTATACAACATAACGATGTTGAACAATGTTAGTTAAAAACAAACACTAAGAGAAAATAAAAGGATTAAAGCAACTTACCATTACAACATTAAAAATTTTATAAATCCAATCATTATAAAATTTTTAAATTAACACTCGTTGTGAATTACTATCACAACACCTTGTTTTCCATAACGAATGGCTTCGTTAAACACGAGCGAATTATAACTGAGTTTCAAAAAAAACAAAAGAAAAATGAGATATAAATCAAATAATTAAATATTTTTGAATCATTTTGTTCTTTTTATCATGTAGCCAATCTCATTATTTTCATCAAAAAGTATTTCTTTATTACTTGGCATTATTTATTATATTTATGCGGTACTTATTACCACCTTATATGGACAAGCATATCCTGAATTTTTTGGTACCATCACAAAAAGTTTATATACATTATTTCAAATAATGACAGGAGAAAATTGGTCTATGTCAATTGTGCGACCAATTATGCAACATTTTCCATACCGTTGGACTGTTTTTATAAGCTTTATAATAATAGCTACTTTTATAATTCTAAATATAGTTATAGGTATAATTGTAGACTGTATCGGAGAAATAAAAGAAGGCAGTCAAGATAATAGCGAAAATGATATAAAGCAAAAACTAGAAAATATTGAACAACAACTTTTAAAAATAGAAAATACTATAAAAATATCAAAATAAAATAATTACATATTATGAATAATGAAAACAACTCTTTTACTGATTTTCATTATTCATAATTTTATTTTTTACAAGACTTGTTTTACTTGACGTATAAACACTATATTGTTAAAATCATCTCATAAAAAAACGTTACAGAAATGGAACTTAAAAAATGAATTCTAGAGTATTTGTTAGTCGTACTTTAAACCTCCTCCCCCTACTACTATTAAAATAGTCGTACGGGTGTTTAATTGTTTGAAAACAGATACAGTTAAAAATAAAAGATTAAACAAACCCGTGCGGTTAAGGCACGGGTTTTTTGTTTTAAAAAATCCATTAGTTTAGACCGTACGTAACACCTTCATTTAGGAGAATAATATATGTCTGATCAAGTATTTATTTTTGATACAACATTACGTGATGGTGAACAAGCATTAGCAGCTAGCTTGTCCTTAAAAGAAAAAATACAAGTAGCTCTAGCATTAGAAGAATTACGTGTGGATGTTATGGAAGTAGGTTTCCCTATTTCTTCTCCAGGTGATTTTGAGTCAGTTCAAAAAATCGCATCTACTATAAAAAATAGTACTGTTTGTGGCTTAGCTCGTTCTTTGGAAAAAGATATTGATGCCGCATATGAAGCATTAAAGGTTAGTGATAATTATCGTATCCACTGCTTCTTAGCTACATCTGATATTCATGTTAAAGATAAATTACACACCGATTTTAATCATGTAGTTGAAATGGCAACCAAAGCTGTTAAATATGCTAGAAACAAAGCAGGTGATGTAGAATTTTCATGTGAAGACGCTGGTAGAACCCCTATTGATAATCTTTGTCGTATTGTAGAAGCTGTGATTGCAGCTGGCGCTACAACAGTAAATATTCCTGACACTGTAGGTTACACTTTACCTACTGAATATGGAAACATCATTAAGAGTTTATATGACCGAGTTCCAAACATTGATAAAGCACGCATAAGTGTTCACACCCACAATGACTTAGGTATGGCATCTGCTTTAGCAATGACAGCTGTAATGAATGGCGCACGTCAAATTGAATGTACTGTAAACGGTATTGGTGAAAGAGCTGGTAACTGCTCATTAGAAGAAGTAGTTATGGCTATCAAGACTCGTAGTAGATTATTAGATTTACATACTAATGTAGAATGCAAGCAAATTGCCAAAACTTCACAATTAGTAAGTCAAATTTGTAATATGCCAGTACCTCCTAACAAGGCAATTGTTGGTTCAAATGCTTTCTCTCATAGCTCAGGCATCCACCAAGATGGCGTGTTAAAAAATAAAGATACATACGAAATTGTAACTCCTGAACAGGTTGGTTTTAATACTAACAATATGAATCTTACTGCTCGTTCTGGCAGACATATTATTAAGCATCGTTTAGAAGCAATGGGCTACAAAGAAGATAGCTATAACTTAGATGATGTTTATACTCGTTTTAAAGAATTAGCAGATATTAAAGGTCAAGTATTTGATTACGACTTGGAAGCTTTATTATTCTTTAGTCAATTAACTGAAGAACCTGAACAATTCAAGATTGAATATTTAACAGTACTAAGCGGTGGTAAAAATGTATTACCAACTGCAAGCATGAAGTTAAATATTGGTGGTAACATTGTTACAGATTCATGTGTAGGTAATGGACCAGTTGATGCGGTATATCAATGTATCTACCGTTTAACAGGTTATAACATTACATTACAAAAATATGAAATTAAGTCTAAAGGCGAAGGCAAAGATGCTTTAGGTCAAGTGGACATTATTGCAAATTATAAAGGCAAAAATTTCCACGGTATGGGCTTAACAACAGATATAATACAATCTTCTGCAGCTGCCATGATTCATGCATGTAATAGCATTTACCGTGCTGAATTAGTAGAACAAAAGAAGAATAGCATGCAGAATCCTGCATCAAACGAAAACAAATAAATTTCGATTAATGAAAGAGATTTTAAAATTACTTTAAAATCTCTTTTAAATTTGGAGAATTAGAAACAAATGACACAAAGCTACAAAATTGCTGTATTACCTGGCGACGGTATTGGCCCTGAAGTTATGGCTCAAGCTGTAAAAGTTTTAAAAGCTGTTGAAAAAAAATTCGATGTTAATTTTGAATTAACAGAATGTTTCGTTGGCGGTAAAGCTATTGATGAATGTGGTTGCCCTCTTCCAGAAGAAACTTTAAAGGTATGTGAAGCATCTGATGCTATTCTTTTTGGTTCTGTTGGTGGTCCAAAGTGGGATAACTTACCTCCTGATTCTCGTCCTGAACGTGGTGCTTTATTACCACTTCGTAAGCATTTCAAATTATTCTGTAACTTACGTCCAGCTCAAATCCACAATGGTTTAAATTCTTTATCACCTTTAAGAAAAGATATTGCTGATAAAGGTTTCAATATGGTTTGTGTTCGTGAACTTACTGGTGGTATCTACTTTGGTCAACCAAAGGGTAGAGAAGGAACTGGCGCAGAAGAAATGGCGTATGACACCGAAGTTTATCACCGTTATGAAATTGAACGTATTGCAAAGATTGCTTTTGAATCAGCAAGATTACGTAGAAAGATTGTAACTTCTGTGGATAAGTCAAATGTATTACAAAGTTCTATTTTATGGCGTGAAGTAGTAACAGAAGTTAGCAAGAATTACCCTGATGTTACTTTAAATCACATCTATATTGATAACGCTACTATGCAATTAGTTAAAGATCCTTCACAATTTGATATTCTTCTTTGTAACAATATCTTTGGTGATATCTTATCTGATGAATGCGCTATGATTACAGGTTCTATGGGTATGTTACCAAGCGCAAGCTTAAATGAAGATGGCTTTGGTTTATATGAACCTGCTGGTGGCTCAGCTCCTGATATTGCAGGCAAGAACATTGCAAACCCTGTTGCGCAAATTTTATCAGCAGCATTATTACTTCGTTATAGCTTCAAGTTAGAAGACGCTGCTCGCGCAATTGAAAGAGCTGTTTCAGAAACTTTAAACGAAGGTTACTTAACAGGTGACTTAATGGCTAGCGGTACAGCTAAACACGAAGCTCAAAGCACTAGTGCTATGGGCGATTTAATTGCGTCAAAGATTTAAGGTAGTAAAAAATGGGAAAGACATTATACGAAAAAGTATATGATGCTCATATCGTTGTTGCCAATGAGGGCGAAACCCCTATTTTATACATCGATAGACACTTATTACACGAAGTAACTAGTCCACAAGCATTTGATGGTTTGTCTGTACACAACCGTCAAGTAAGACGCCCTAATAGAACTTGGGCAACTATGGACCACAATGTATCTACTTTATCAAGTGATATCAATGCATGTGGAGAATTAGGTCGCATTCAAATGCAAACCTTAATCGATAACTGCCAAAAATTTGGAGTACCTCTATATGGTTTAGGTCATAAGTGGCAAGGTATTGTTCACGTTATCGGTCCACAAATTGGTGTTACCCTTCCTGGTGTAACATTAGTATGTGGTGACTCTCATACTGCAACTCATGGTGCATTCGGTGCTTTAGCTTTTGGTATCGGTACTTCAGAAGTTGAACATGTTCTTGCAACTCAAACAGTTAAGCAACAACGCTTAAAGAACATGAAGATTGAAGTTACAGGCAAATTAGCTCCAGAAATTACTGCAAAAGATATCATCCTTGCAATTTGTACTAAATTAGGTACAGCAGGTGGTACAGGTTACGCCGTAGAATTCTGTGGTGAAGCTATTGAAGCGTTATCAATGGAAGGACGCATGACTTTATCAAACATGGCTATCGAAATGGGTGCCAAAGTTGGTATGATTGCTCCAGATGAAACTACATTTAATTATGTTAAAGGTCGTCCATTTGCTCCAAAAGGCGAACAATGGGATGAAGCTTTAGCATATTGGAAGACTTTAAAATCAGATCCTGATGCACATTGGGATGCTGTTGTTACTTTAAATGCTTCTGAATTAGTTCCTTTTGTAACTTGGGGTACCAACCCAGGTCAAGGCATGCCTGTAGATGGAATTATTCCAGCTCCTGAAGATTTCTCAAATGAAATTGAAAAGAATTCATGTGAAAAAGCTTTAGCTTATATGGGTATTGAACCTCATTCAAAAATTACAGATTTAGCTGTTGATAAAGTATTTATCGGTTCATGTACTAACGGTAGAATCGAAGATATGAGAGCAGCTGCTGCAGTAATCAAAGGCAGACATGTAGCTCCTAATGTTCAAGCTATTGTAGTTCCTGGTTCTCAAGAAGTAAAAGACATCAGTGAACAAGAAGGTCTTGATAAAATCTTTACAGAAGCAGGCTTTGAATGGCGTTTACCAGGATGTTCAATGTGTTTAGCAATGAATAGCGATAAAGTTCCTAGTGGTGAACGTTGTGCATCAACTTCAAATCGTAATTTTGAAGGTCGTCAAGGTCGTGGCTCAAAGACTCACTTAATGAGTCCTGCTATGGCAGCTGCAGCTGCAATCGCAGGTCATATTGTTGACGTAAGAAACTTCTAAGGAGAACAGCATGCAAAAGTTTACTTGTCATACAGGTTTAGCTGTACCTTTAGATGCAGCGAATGTTGATACCGACCAAATCATTCCTAAACAATTCTTACAAGCAGTATCACGTTTAGGCTTTGGTAAGCATTTATTCAATGACTGGCGTTATTTAGATGAAGCTGGTACACAGCCTAATCCTGAATTTATTTTAAATTATCCACGTTATCAAGGAGCAAGCATTCTTGTTGCTCGTGAAAATTTTGGTAATGGTTCTAGCCGTGAACATGCTCCATGGGCTTTAGCTGATTACGGATTTAAAGTAATTATTGCTTCAAGTTTTGCTGATATTTTCTATAACAACTCATTAAATAATGGTTTACTTCTTGTAAAACTCACAGCTGAAGAAGTTGATATTTTACATAAAGAAATCCTTCCTAATGAAGGCCAAAAGATTACTGTAGATTTAGAAAATATGGTTGTAACTTGTAACGAACACAAGTTTAAGTTTGAATTAGACAATTTCCGTAGATATTGTCTATTAAATGGCTTAGACAATATTGGTCTTACATTACAACATGAAGATAAAATCTCTAAATATGAAGAAACTTTAAAGCCTTGGCTTTAATGTCTCTTTAAAACATAAATGAAATTTATCCCCAAAAGTAAAAACTTACTTTTGGGGATTATTTTTATGTCTATATTTTAAAATATTTTTTTAAATTCAATCCTATACATATTTGTCACAATTCTTTTCAAGAATAAAAAACATATTTAAGAAAATAAAAACTTATAAAAAGTAAATCAATTGATAAACTATCATTTCATAAACAATAAAAATTACGTAAAAATCATTAAAAAAAAATCTATAACGTTATTTATTAAGCAAATTTAAAACAAAGAGTTTTATTATTATTTTATGTTAAGGTACAATAAATCAAAATTGTCTAACAGTTATAAAGAAGAAATAAAAAGTAAGGACAAACAATGGGGAATTTTAGAGAACGTCGAACTTTTATCAGAGTTGACTTACCTGTACCGTGCAAAATTATGCAAAACAACACCCAATATGATGCTGTTTGCATGAATATTAGTGCTACAGGTATGAGTGTTCAATTAAAAACCGGTTCTTTAAAAGCAAATGATGTTGTTATTATTGTATTAGATTGTAACGATTCAGGATTACCATCATTAGACTCAGAAGCAAAAGTTGTGAGAGTAATAGACGAACAAGCTCGTCAATACGGATTACAATTTACTAACACCAATCATTAAGAATTACTCAAAGAAAATGTTTCAATTTTCTTAAAACAAAGAGAGTGTAAAATTAAGTGTGTAAATCACGAAGTTAGGTAATAAATAACGATTCTTATCTTTAAGAAATTTCGTTATACTTAAATAAGGATTTAAAACATGGAAAATACACTAGAAATATCACCAAAAACACCACAAAGAATCGAAGCTTCAAAAGCTATTGTTAAAGCTATTATTGATGAATATAAACCTGAGTCAGCAAAGATGTAAAACTTGCTTTACAGATTTATTTGCTCCAATGTTTGAAGCTTTGCTA
>ADGC01012212.1_pt1 | contig 13697 bp, 9 predicted proteins | sample 268048 | NCBI WGS metagenome assembly ADGC01 (sample SAMN02954255, study PRJNA42359) | wallaby gut metagenome | biome: terrestrial; feature: wallaby; material: gut; isolation source: foregut contents of Macropus eugenii | host: Notamacropus eugenii | place: Australia
GATCTCACTCAGTTTTCTTTTTCCAAGATAAGGAAGAACCTTCTCCTGAATTACACTTTCTTTGGTCTGCCATGTGTTCTCTCTGATTTTCGATCCTAAATCACGCTTATAAAGTTCATAGAAACTTTCAAGCGTCATCGTGACATCAGCCTGTCTCTGCAGCAAGAACTGTCGCTCCCACTCCTGAGCTTCCCTCTTGGTCTCAAAACCACGCTTACATTTCTGCTTTTTGTTTCCCTGCCAGTCCTTGAACCAACACATGACATACCAGGTTCTTTTCTTTTCATCCTTATATACAGGCATTTATTTTCCTCCTTCTGTATTCTGGGTACGTGTTCCATAAAACTGTTCCATGAAGTATTTACGGTCAATACGCCCATCCAAGGTAATGCAACCTGATTTCTTCAATTCAGCATTCATCTTTCGGATAACCTTATAAGCGTATGGAATAGAAACTTCCATCACCTCCGCAACTTCTTCAACTCTCATAAATAACTTTCCGTTCATATTTTGATCTCCTTTCTTTCGTACTCTTTGAGTATTGATTATTTATTCGCTTCGATACTTAATTGTATCGATACTCGCATTATATCGACTATAATTCTTGTTGTCAATAGTTTTCGATATTATTTTGTAGTGTTTATATTGATTTTTCGGTACATATTTGTTATTATCCTTATATAATAGAAATGAATTCATCCAAAAACATACGGAGGTAATACACATGGCAACCGCAGAACGAATAAACTATCTCAGAAAACTACGTGGCATGACGCAGAAATATCTGGGTGAATTATTAGGTTTCACCGGACGTAATGCCGATGGTCGTATCGCTCAATACGAAACTGGCAAGAGAACCCCAAAAGAGATATGCTGATTCAGTTAGCTGATGCTCTCAGTGTTTCCCCACAGGCACTAAAAGTTCCTGACATTGATACTTACACCGGGACTCATCCACACGCTCTTTGCGTTAGAAGATATGTACGGAATGACCATTGCCTCTTATGATGGAGACAATGTGATCCGTCTGGGAAAGAAAGATGGAAAAGTCGATGCCACAATCTTCAATATGCTTGCTGACTGGAAAAATGAGCGTACTCGCTACCTGGATGGTCAGATCACAAAAGAAGAATATGACGAGTGGAGATATCACTATCCTTCAACATCCAAATCCGGCCATTGGGCACACAATCCAAGCATTCTGGATAACCTGTCATTCAAAGATGACGAAACAGAAGAATAGTTACATATATGAACGCAAAAAACGGTCTTACCAACTCCCTTCTACAGGAATCGGTAAAACCGTTTCTTTTTTTACTCTGATCTTCTTTTACCTGCAAACCAGTGGTTCACTTTCTGCAAAATAAATGATGAAAATCAGATTATCGTTATCAAATTGTTATCAAACCGTTCTCATACCTCTCTCAAACCTGCATAAATACAGGCTTTTTTGAGGTTCGGTACTTATTCGAGTTCGATAATGACAACCTTATCCTAACTAAATTTAGTTAGAGGTTTTAGCTTCAGTTAGCTTTTAGTAGCAGATATTCCATCAAATCTATGGGCTATCTCAACTTTTGCTATCAAAATTCTATCACATGTGTGCTATCACTGCACCTATTTTTAATACCTATTTCCCGATCTCATTACTTCATGAGTCCTTTTACGGAAGATATTGCCAAATCATACTCCTGGTTAGCTTTTTTGAATTCTGTATATTCTGGAGAACCTTCGACAACTTTATCTACGGATTCATTTTCAAATAAGCATTCTAAGTCAACAGCCTTCTCAATATTTGATTCAGCAAAAGCCATTAATTCATTCTTCAAATCTTCTTGGTACCATGAATCATAGCTTCCATCTTCCCTGTAATAGTTTGCGTATCGTTTCAAATCCAATTGATATGTTGGTTCGTTATCTTCTTCAATCCATTCGTCAGCTTCTGGAATATAAGAAACGTGTTTTCTTGTTATTTGGCACTTATCATAGAAATAGTTCCATATTGCCTCAGAAAAGACATATTCAAAAGAATATTTATCACAGCTTTTACTTGCTTTCTCTAGCGTATCTATTGCTGCTTTTTCTTTTTTACATGCATATCGATATGCGTATAGTTTCTTCCTTTCCGCAATCGTAGCGGTCATCTTATCCTTAGATGAATCTCCGATTGGATTCAAAATATCGCTATAAAACGCATCACGATTTGCTTTATGATAGAAGTACCAAGACACACCAATTGCAAGAAACGTAGAAATTACTGCTGATATCGAATCATCAATCCAATTTATCATCGCTTGGCTACCTCCTATCACAAACCATTATGTGCCGACTGATAGGTAGCATTAAATACCATTTCATGAAGCCACTTACGCAAAGATTCGTTTTCTTGCACAGCACGATATAACTCAATTCCCGTACTCATTGTTGCAAGGATTGCCTTATCTGTCGCTCTATCACTCTCATCTCGTGCATTCTGTTTATCTGAATATTTCATAGCATTCTGGTATGCTTGGCTTCTAGCCACTAGATCAGGCAATTCAGAAACTTGCTTTTCAATTGTCGTTTTATCAGTCCATGGGAAGTTGCCAAATACATCATTGAATTCTTTGATGATATTGCTCAAACTATCTAGTTCTGGGACATCAATGCCAACATCTGTGCCTACCGGTATTGGATTTACAACCCCATCTTCATTTTCTAACTGAATACGGATAGCTTCCTGTGCTTCAACACGATAGCTGTCCAGATCAACATCCTCTAATAAACCAGCTGTATAATCATCTCCTTCCGGTGAAGGAAGTTTTGGTACAAGCAAATTCAAGAAAATAGATAATTTTTCCCAAAGGAGACTGCCATAAGGTAATATTGCTGCAAGGAAATTATATGTTCTGCAGAATGCCTTTGCGCTACTTTTAAACAGAATCTGATCTTCCATATCCATAGCACGGTAGTTTTCTACGCATTGATCCAAAATTGGATCAAGAGTCTCTCTTGGAGCATTGCTTAAATATAAATCAACAAACTTCTCAATATCAGTGCCATTGTATACCTGCAAGGATTCCATGGTATCAATAAGGTCATTCAGCTTATTTTCATCTGTCGTTCCAGACAACATTGTTGTTTTATAATAGCGGTCAAACGCTTCTTTAATCACGCCAGGATCATTCACAAAATCCAAGATAAAGGTATCTTTCTTGTCTGGGTGGCTTCTATTCAAACGAGACAAAGTTTGCACAGCCTTAATATCTGCAAGTCCCTTATCCACATACATGGTGTGAAGAAGTGGTTCATCAAACCCTGTCTGAAATTTGTTAGCCACAACAAGAATGCGGTACGGATCATGTTTGAATTCTTTTTCAATTTTTCCACTTGGAAATCCATTAATATCCGCTTCTGTCACCTGTTTTCCATTGTGTTCAGCAGTTCCAGAGAATGCAATTACAGCTTTAAATGGACTATTACGTTCTTTCAACTGCTCTGAAATTGCATCGTAATACGCTATTGCTCTCTTAATAGAAGGGGCAATAACCATTGCACGTGCTTTCCCACCAACTTTTCCCTTTGCAATAACATCGGTATGAAAATGTTCTACCATAACGGCAGCCTTCTCTTGGATTGCCATTTTGCTTGATTCGGCATAATATCTCAAAAGTCTCTGAGCACGTTTTTTATCAAATTGAGGATCGTTTTCTACCGTTTTGGCCAATTTATAATAACTCTTCACAGGTGTGTAATAGAGCAAAACGTCCATGATAAAGCCTTCTTCAATTGCCTGCTTCATCGTGTAGACATAGTGTGGTCTTGGCTCAACAGTACCATCAGGAAGTGTGACTCGCTTTCCAAACATCTCTAACGTCTTATTTTTAGGAGTTGCCGTAAATGCGAAGTAGCTCGCATTCTTCACCATCTTTCTTCCTTCAATAATAGTATTAATCTTATCTTCAAGATCATCCTCATCATCGTAAACATTTCCAGAAAGAACCATATTCATTTTGGCAGAAAGGCTACCATTCTGACTGGAATGTGCTTCATCAATCAGGATAGCAAATTTCTTATTACTATATGCTGTTCCGATATCTTCCAAAATGAATTGGAACTTATGCACAATAGTAATAATGATTTTCTTATCGTGATCCAGATGTTCCTTTAATTCACTAGAGCTTTTTGCCCAGCCAACTGTAGAGGACACCTGCATAAACTGACGAATGGTATTCTTAATCTGCTTATCCAGATTAATACGGTCTGTTACCACAAGGACGGTATCAAATATATGATTTCCTTTATTATCCTCTAAAGTCACAAGCTGATGCGCCAGCCACGCTATAGAATTAGACTTTCCAGATCCGGCACTATGCTGGATCAAATATCTATGACCCACACCATCTCTCTTGGCATCTAAAAGTAATGATTTCACTACCTGCAACTGATGATATCTGGGAAAAATTTGTTTGTATGATACTTTCCCTGTATCTTCGTCTTTTTCTTCTGTCACTTGTGCATAGTTTTCTATAATATTTGAAAGCTCTTCTTTCACCAGGATCTCTTTCCATAGATAATCTGTTCGAATTCCATTTGGATTTGGAGGATTGCCCGCACCATCATTAAAGCCCTTATCAAACGGCAAGAACCATGACTTCTCTCCCTTCAATTCCGTACACATGCGGATTTCATTATCATCCACTGCAAAATGAACAATACAACGCTTGAACGAGAAAAGCACGTCTGATGGCAATCTATCCTTCTTATACTGCTTTACCGCATCCTTGAAGTTCTGCTTTGTCAGCTGATTCTTTAATTCCATCGTAATAATTGGAAGTCCGTTTAAAAATAGGCAAACGTCCAAAGCTAACAAAGGATTTGTCATAGAGTATTGTAACTGTCGCGTTACACTAAAAATATTCTTGCCATATAACTCTTTAGCCTGTGCATTTTCATCAGAAGGAAGTACATAATACAAATCCAAATGAAGATGCTTATAACGCATCCCCTTTCTCAAAAGTTCTATTACGCCATCACTCTTCAACTTTTTATCCAACTGCTTAAAGAATCTATCTTTTTCAAGTGGACTATCCAAAACATGAAGTTCTGACAGCTTATCAGCCTGTGTATCCTGCAGGAAACGGAACAGACGAGTTTCATCAACTGCGTAATCAACATTATAATCAGGATTATAGCCTTGTTCATAGTGATTCACATTTACAAGGTAATCCACAATCAAAGTTTCAAAACCATTTTCTTTTGTATTAGTTGTCTGCATCCTCCATCACCTCACTCTCTTCCTCAGAGGTTTCTTCTTTATCTTCTTCTAATACATATTCCGGAATCACCACATCACGAACATCAATCTGACCGGTAACGACATCGGAGATTAGGCGTGTGCGGTATTCACGTAAGAATGAAATCTGATTCTCAATTTTATCAATCAAAACATCTATTTTAGAGGTTTCGTTTTGTATGAATGCAACGATTTCTTTTTGTTCCGCTAATGGTGGCATAGGAATATCATAATTCTTAAAGTTTACTGCCGGCATTCTCCATCTGCCCTTATTTGCAGCACCACGCCCTAATCCATAGAAAATCTTTCTCTTATATCCCAATTGGAATACATAAAGATAGTATTCCGGATCGCAGTTATCAGTATCGTCCAGCACGAAAACACGATAGTCAGGGCTTGTTACTCCGAAATAATCTGATAATCCGATGTAACCGGTCAATAAGTCCATGTGATTCATCGCATAATCGCCTGGATTTACAAACTGATACTTAGCGTAGCTTTGAGCCATTTGACCTTCATTTGTAGAAATATCTTTAATCTTCAGGCCTTGCTGCGTAATGGAAATTACATCATAACCCTCTTGGCCTGCTATATCTTTCTTTATGTGAAAGTGTTGTTTAATCTTTTCCATAGACCAGTGAGAAGGAATTTCACCCATCCAATTAGTACTACTTTCTTTCATAGCAACATTTGGGTTCAGACCTTTCGTCACAGCGGTATCAATAACAGTTAATCTGCGTTCTTTTAAGAGCTCAATCTGCTTCTGATATCCATGAATCAAATGGTTAATACGAGAAGTTTTCCAATCCAAATAGCGAACAATCTTGTCTTGTTCTTCACGAGGTGGAACAGGAAGATAAATATTTCTCATTTTATCCCAACGTGTAGTCCACAAATCTGAGACAAGTCCTTGACCATTTCTATAAAACTCTTCTGAAAAATAGTAACTACGCAATAGATAATGATAAAACTTATGATTCAAGTCATTATGTGGTTTGAGGACCGTAATAATTAACGATGCAGAACCATCATATTCAGATATTCCACCAGCACCTTTACGATCTGATCTACTATTAATTGCGAAATCACCAGTTTTTATGAGTTTACGATTATCACCATTATCAGTTTTAACTGCAGTGTCTAACTGTGGGACGACCCCCATTTTACCTACAGATAATGCAGCATATTCCTTATCCGAAACTTTTGTATTACGTTCAGAAAATAATTCCCTCATCTTTGTTGAACGCCAAGAATCCGGAATTTTCTCATACCAAATCGCTTCAGGTGTTGAGAAGTAATTATTGTATTTTTTCATTCATTCACCCTCCGATAATTTCTTCAAGAAGGCCATCAGTCTCCTGCTCAATTGCACGGATATCTGCAGTAATCTCTGCTAATGTACGCAGCTGTACCGGCTGATAGAAATATTTTGTAAAAGATAGCTCATATCCAATCTTCTCACTATTTGGCTTTACATAAGCATTTGGAGAGTATGGACGTACTTCATTCTCGATGAATGCGTTGATACCACCTTCATAGCTGAATGGAATCTGTTCCTTATCACTACCTGCAGCCTTATCTTGAACCGGATTTCCCTTCTTATCAAAGACAGGATTGCCATTATCATCAATCTGTTGCTGAAGCACAGGCACTTCCCAGTATCCAAATTCGCTATTAGGGAACACTTTGCTATATCTGCTATCTGCATCTTCAAATGAAACGAGCAGATCCACAACAAACTTACGAATGTCCGGTGTAAACTCACAGTTCTTTTCACCAAGGTTCTTACGAAGAGCAGACTTAAAAGAAGTTGCATCAATCAGCTGCACCTTACCTTTACGGCGTTCTTCCTTCTTATTTGTTAAGATCCAGAGATATGTACCAATTCCTGTGTTGTAGAACATCTTTTCAGGAACTGCCACAATCGCCTCCAGTAAATCCTGTTCAATAATATATTGACGCAGATTAGAAGGCCCTTGTCCTGCTTTCCCGGTAAATAGAGAAGAACCGTTATGGACTTCTACGATACGACTGCCCATATCAGTATCTTTCTTCATCTTGCTGATATTGTTAGCAAGGAAGAGCATCTGTGGATCGCCGATATCCGGAATCAGAGAAAACTCTTTGCCTTGATACTGAACCTTAAATCTAGTGTCTGTGATTTCGTCTTTCTTAATATCTCCCCATGCTTTCAAGTCTGTCTTCCATGGTGTTCCGAATGGAGGATTTGAAAGCATGAAGTCAAATGTTTTCCCTGCGAATCCATCATTTGAAATGGTAGATCCAAAGAAAATATTATTTGCCTGTTCTCCTTCACCTTTTACAAGCATGTCGGAGCGAGCAATTGCGTATGTCTCATCAGAGTTTTCCTGACCATAAAGACGAATAGATACATCCTTTCCATGATCTTTTGCAAGTTCACGAATTCTTGCTTCGCCTACCGTAAGGATCCCACCTGTGCCGCAAGCTCCGTCTATCCCGACGCAATCTTTGATACAAGGATTTCTGTAGCTTTCATTGCACAAATGCCTTGAAATAGCGCTATTCTGGGCATTTGTGCGGCCTCCATTCATCCGGAAATGGGATAAAAAAGAGGCGCACGTTGCCCTTGTTGCTGCTGCTACCATGGTCAAATGCACCTCCTTCCGACACCCCTAAAGGGCAAAATTAAAATGTTTAGGAATCCTTAAAAAGTATAGGAAACCTTAAATTGTTTAGTCCGCGCTCCAGCGAGATTCAAAGTCGTCATTAGACATCTTTAATCCGGTATTCAGCTTATTCAGCAGCTCTTTGCCTCCTGGCATCATCTTTGCTGACATCAAATACTGCTTTACCGCAGTACGGATATCTCTTAATGAAGCCTTTGCTTTAGTCCAGTTCGGAGGACTAAACACCTTGTTGTTCTGGCTTGCATCATCGAGAGCAATTTCAAATCCCATGTTCAGGCACTGTCCAGCCAACTCAATCGCTGTATCCAGAAGATCATTTTCTTTTAACCGCTGTAATGCGATTGCTGGATCAGGCACAAGATCCTGCATTTTATTAATCTCACAGAACAGAACAGAGATTGCAAACAGATGGTGATATGGGGCATAGGCTTTCAAAGCAATCAACGCCTCATTCAGGCCGAGGGGATTGTCATTGCCCCATCTCGCATATACTTCTTTATATAATTCAGAAAGCGCCTGTATCTTTTCCGGAGTATATTCCCGATGGAACAACTGCTCGAAGTACTTATCAAAAATCCTGCTTTCACTGTAAGAGATCGTTGGCCTCTGAGAATGCCATGCGATCAACTGTTTTCCGAGTAGTGTCAAGTCAACGATATGTGCGGTGTTATACTTGACTGTATCAGCAACTTCTCCACGCTTTGTGATGAAATATCCATCTGTGAAATGTTGCTCATATGCCTTTTTCATTGCCAGCACATACTTATCATTGCTTCGCAAATCTCTCGCTTTGACTGCACTTTGAGAGTTTGTGCAAGTACTGATCTCATCAGCGCGCTCCGCATTACTGATTTCATAAAAGCGGAACATGATATAGGCGTCACTGACATTACGCACCGACTCACTGCAGCTAAAAATCGTACTCAGGGACTGACACCCATTCACGACGTTCAATTCCTTCACGCTCATGGTTCCATCCGCGATTTTAATGGAAGAACACAATGCTGTTATGCCATTATGCAGAAAGAAAAATTCCTCGGGATTATTTCTCAAAGTACGAGCAATCCCTTTATTAACCTTGTTTCCGGTACCAAGAGACTGGCGCACATTTTTTCTAAAAAGTGAGCCATCCTTTACACCCGGAATTTTGATACACTCTTTCAGCGGAATTGCCGCGATGACAGCTCTTGTAGCTCCGATCTTCATCTCCATAAACTTTCCCGGTTCAACAGAAAACTCATAGTTGATATAAGGACGGTTTCGATTGAGAGCCTCATCATACCGCATCTGAAGCGTCTCACTATCTACAAGCACAAGGTTCGCACTAAGTGTGGTACTTTCCGCTAATTCTGTCTGGAATGCTGATAAGTCTGCTTTGGCAGACTCAGTCAGCTCAGATGTAGTAATCAGTTCGAAGCAAACTTCGTAATCATCTTCCAGTGCCGATGCGATCTCACTTATCTTCGCCTGCAGCTTTGCATTTGCTTCTTCCTGTAATTTGGCGAGATTTTTAATCTGAATCCAAGAGGACGTCACCTCGCGAAGAGGCTCTGCGTCAACAGTATCCCCTTTATAAAACTTGCCCTGAATAATGTAAATTGTCGATGACTGATCATCAATATAGACAGCATCGATCTGCTTATCGCCAGCACCATCTGTAATGCAGGCTTTAGCTTCAAAAGTATCAAGATTATGAATATTACGAAGATACCATGCTACGAAACGCTGCCCGTCATTTGGATAGTTCTTCAGATAGTACTCCTGCGCTATATCCTTTTTTATTTTGTCATACATGAAATTGCTCCTTACTCAATGATCCCCATCTGTATCGAAGATATGGTCGAGCTCATCGGTGTTAATCGCATGCAAAACTTTGTCTCGAATTGCTGTGCGATACATATCCAGTCGTTTGAACTGGTTTCTTCCAGCTGCGTCCTTACTCATGCGTATAAGTTGTATCCGTCCAACTCCCGGATTTTGACGAGCATAATCAGCGAATCCTTTTGCCTTACCCAGATTATCCTTAAAGTCAGGACTATGAGGTTCGAGAATATCTATCACATATCCTGTGCGTTCATCTTTTCTTACGACGATGAAATCTGGATACGTTTCTTTTACCACATCATCAATCTTATATGGAATGCACAGTCCCCAAGTACCCTTCGACGGATTACGAATCCAGCAGACAAAGTCCTCTCTCTGCTCTTCCTCTTTAATCAGTTCTTCCTCCCAGCCGTTCAACTTTAATTTTGCTGTACCCGTTGTCTCACTTACGAAGAGATGCGTCCTGTACTCCTGGCCTCCAGCATCACGAGTTACTTGAATAGTCTCAGGCAGGCGAAAATTATGCTTGCTCACCGGATCTCCATCGGACACAATGCTATCGTACTCTCTACGGATTTTCTCCGATTTAATTGTTGCTATATATCTTCGGTAATCATCATTGAAACCGTGGAAACGCTCCTCTGCGTAAGTATGGAGCCTATTCATGCACTCTTCATCTGCTACGAAAAGGATGACATCTACCTTAAATGTAGTAAGGTCGGACATATCCATATATTTGTTTCCGTAGGCCATTCCGATACCTTCTCGTCCAAGTTTCGCATCTGCTATTTGGAATTGACGTTCAATATCCGTGTCTGTCGTCGTGAACAGATCATGTACAGAATAATTATCTACGGTCTCACCAAAAGCATCAAAAATCTGTGTAGCCAACTTGAACTGTTTAACCTGCTTAACAAGATCATCGTATTTGTTCTTTGCTTTCAGATCCTCTACATAATCATGAATCATCTCTGCAATTTCGTTTTGAACTTCACGAATTGCCTCACGATGCAGAGCTGACATGCTGAGAAAATGAGCCATCCGATAGAGAGATTTAAGATAATCATTGATACGCAGAGAGCGCACATGGTATGACAATAAGCCTGCATCATTTATAAATTTCATGACAGCTTCTCGGTCAAAGAGATCTTCTTCTGTCTCCTGTTCATCTATAGCCACTACAGAATGCTCTAAACCCACATTATGAGAAGCACTGGTTTGAGATTCTGCTTGTGGCTGTTGATCAGAGATTTTATCTTCGCTCTGCCCATGTGCCACAGGATTCTCGGTTACAGTTTCTGTTTGGGAAACATGCGGATCACCTTCATGCTGAATGTTCTGCGGCTCTGCAGACTGTGTTGCCTGTTCCTGCTCTGTATGAATTCCAGAAGCAATGGTTCCGCCTTGTGCTGTTGTGTTATCAGATGACGATGTAGGCATATTAAAGTAATCCCCCATCCTTATCTGTCCAGGAAAGACCGTATCTTTTTTCTTTTTTGTTTTGACTGTCAACGTCTCGAATTTCTTTCCGGATAGTGACTCCCCATAAATATCGGTTGGGATATTGCTTCCTTCTGCACTCTGCAATGCCTCTACTACGTCTTTAACAGTTGCTTCATTAAAGTAAGGGAGATACAGGTGCACGTCATTCAGAACATCATCCACCTGAATATGCATCTGCATAGGTGTCCTGACCATACGTCCCAGCAGCTGAGCGATATATGTTGCATCAGTTGCATGACGGAAAGACATCATGGTTTCAGCTCTTGGGCAATCCCATCCCGTGGAAAGATTTTCTTTGAAGAAAACAACGCGAATATTCCTGTCATCAGCAATACGTGATGGTTCCTCATATCGAACCTCGAGTCCATTCACCATAATAGATGTAGACGTTCCTCCAAAAGTATGGACAACCTGCCCTGCCTCGAATTTAACGCCTGTCCGTTCTTCTATTTTTGAAAGGCAATCGTCCAGATCTGTGTCTGTCAGCTTACTACCGGTTCCATTGAGTACCTGAATAATTAAGACAGGGTTTACATATGCGTAGTGCTGCTCATAGCAGTACTGTGTCCAGTGCTCCCATTTCTCCTTCCAATCATCAGCTGCTGCTTGCAGAATTGCCATGTCATTATTCACTGCTCCTTCTTCTGGATAAGTGATAACGATTCGATCCTTCAGAAGACCGGATGATCTTACCTCATCGGCAGTAACAATAGATTTATGAATTGTGGATGAAGTTCCTTCTACCAATGTATTAAATCTCTGTGTGGTTGCAGACATACCGATAACAACCGGCATAGGAGGAATACCATCTGCGTCGCTGCCTTTGATAAACTTCTGCATAATCGTTGTTGCTTTGCTGGCCTCTCGTCCTTGCATACCACGATGAGCTTCATCAATAATAAAATACAAGCGATCGCTTTTATCTCTCACCGTATTAGCCAGTGTTTCCCAAATCGTGTAGGCTCTTCCATCACCACGTTTTGTCAGCTTCGAAGAAACCGATAACTTCTGGGTATTCAGAAAATAGATGTGACCATCTTCAAAGGACTCTCTATCAAAGGATTCCTCCAAAATGGTGACACACTGAGAGAGACGAATTTTATCTGCCTTGGAATCGATCTTTAACTTCGACTGCTCATTCAACTGTGGAGAGTCAGACAACCAGACAACAATGGCGTTTTGTTGCTCTGCATAAGAGTCATCTCCATAGAGAATGTTCTCTATCAGCGCCGACATAATAATCGTCTTTCCAGCTCCTGTTGGTGCTGTAAAAGAAACCACCTGTGGTGCATGAGTTCTATTGTAACTTCCCATAGCCTCTGCTGTTTTCATCCGAATATCAGCCAGAGCCCTTTTCTGGAAAGGAAATAATTCTACTTTCATGGTTACCTCCCTGTGTTGATACGGAAATTGTCCAGATAATCTCTGTAAAGCTGATAGCAGTCCTTGCCATCGTAGTTTCGGATCATTGAGCGATATGCAGTCTCAGAATCTGTTACGATGAATACCGTCTGGATTTCCCGGATGATGTTCTAACTCAGCATTAAATTCGGAATAATATATTTCATCCAATAGAACTGCCATTTTGTTCTTTGACAGAATCAAGTATTCCGGCAATTCATTTTCTTCAAGCGCTGGGCATTTGCCTATTGCTCCGCCCTTCATCCACAGGACAGGTAATAATTCCTTGAACTGTCTACCAAGCGCAACTGCGGTTTTATCAAGAAAGCTAAGTTTAAAGAAAGATGCATTAGCTTTGAATCCATCTGCCATTGGACGTTCACTGCCAACATATTTTCCCTTTAATGGAATTCCCTCAACATCATGTCCTTCAATTGAGCAAACTGTGCGCGGCCATGTAATATAACGAGCAATTCCTTGGCTATTCCATATATCGTCTCCAGGTTTATACCCTTGCTCATTCAGTATCTTTGCTTCGCTTTCAGAGACCTCATTATTTGTTACTATGATACATTGTCGTCTTCCATTATCCTCTGCATTAAGAAGATTTACTGCATGAAGAGTTGTGCCTGACCCTGCAAAGAAGTCAACAATAAGCGCATCTTTCTTTTCCTTTGTTATAAAACGAAGTGTATCATGTACTGCATATAAAGACTTAGGATATGTAAATTTGCGACCAGGTAACAAGTTCTTTATGAAAGTGCTGCCGTGCTCACTTGCTGAATGGGAAACACAATTCCATATAGTTGCTGGTTTTTTAGTTCCCAACGAATCTGCATATTCTAGGATTAAATCGCCCTCAGGATTTCTCCCCTTTACTAAGATTTCTCCATTTTCTATTTTCTTGATCATTCCATCTTGTAAATATGAAACAGATCGTGTGCCGTTTGCGTTTTTTCTACCAAACCTGATATACCCTTTTTCATAATACTTTTTAAATGATGGCGGATAAAGTCTCCACTGTA
>ADGC01002089.1_pt1 | contig 13662 bp, 15 predicted proteins | sample 268048 | NCBI WGS metagenome assembly ADGC01 (sample SAMN02954255, study PRJNA42359) | wallaby gut metagenome | biome: terrestrial; feature: wallaby; material: gut; isolation source: foregut contents of Macropus eugenii | host: Notamacropus eugenii | place: Australia
AATGCTTAATTTTTTACGCCTACTTCTACCCACACTTAATATAAACTTAGTATCTACTGAGAGTTTCTTACTACCTAATACAGAACTTAATAAAAAAGGAATAATGCATCAAAAGGGTTTTCCTTGTTCTTATGACTACGTTCTACTATCAAAATTTTTTAATACAGTAAAAAAAGAACACCCTTATTCTATTGAACTACCAATGTATTCTCAAGAAACAAAAGATGTTGTTCTTAATACCAATATTTTTATTAAAAACTTAGATATTTTAATAGTAGAAGGTATTAATGTCTTAGAAGATTACAATGATTTTTCATTTCCTTATTTTCTCAATGAATCTATTTGGCTAGAAACATCTGAAGAAAACTTAAAACATTGGTATGAGAAAAGATTTTTTGACTTAATCGAAGATGCAAAGAAAAACTCCAACGGAGCATTTCTAAGATATATCACTTCATCCAAAAATGAAATACAAGCTGATATTGATTATCGTTGGAATGAAATAAATCTAAAAAATTACAATGATTTTATAAAACCTAGTTCATCTCTTGCCAAGAGACATATTTATTTAAATAAAAACCATTCTATTTATAAAATAGAAAACAATAACTAACATTGTTTCAATATTTAAAGTTTTCTTAAAGACATTTCTCCACAGAAAATTTTTTCAAATTCCCCATTATCTTTTTTTAAAATTAAATTTCCCATATCGTCAATATCTGAAAATATACCTGTTACTTCATTGGTATTTGAAAACATTCTTACTTTTTCATGCAAATATTTGGCAGATTCTAAAAAATTTATTTTAAATTTTTTAAAACCAAATTTAAAAAATTCATTTAAATCTTGTTTTAATTGATTAATAATTTTTATAAAAAGATCTGTTCTACTTGGACAAGAACCTAATTCATTCTCAATCGTAGTAATTTTTCTATCTATACTTGTTCCAAAAATATCTATTAAAATATTGCTTACATTTATACCTACACCTATTACTAAACGAACTTTATTCTTAAATATTTTGGATTCAACTAAAATACCACCTAATTTTGCATCTCCAACATATAAATCATTTGGCCATTTAAGTTGTAGAGAATCCATCCCATAAGATTTCAAACTCTTTAATATAGATACACCTATTACAAGACTCAAACCTTGAATACTTTCTCTATTGGTTACTTCATACATATAAGAAAATAATAATTGAGTTCCCAAGGCCCCCACAAATTTACGATTTTTTTGACCTTTTCCAGAACTCTGATTTTCTGCAATCACAATAGAATCTGATGAAATATCTAAATTTGTCATGGCATAAGTATTTGTAGAATCAATATTTCTAAATAAATGTATCTTACACCCTGTTTTTTCTAATATTTGTTGTTCATCTATAAACTTTGGGACAAATTTCAAGATGCATTCATCTTCATCAATAGAAATTAAAAAACCTTCATTTTCTAAGTTTTTAATTTGTTGTTTAATGTAATTAATATCTAAGTTATGAGTTGATGCATAATCTTGATATTGTAATTGCTGATTTTGCAATAGACTTCTTAATATTTCTTCTTTATGCATAATATCTTTATAACTATCTTTTAGCATAAAGAGCTTTCCCCTTCGCTACCATATATACGAACTTCAGGTTCTAATACTATACCAAATTTAGCAATTACTTCATCTATTACGTGCATAGCCATATTTACTATTTCATCACAGCTTGCTTCACCTAGATTCACAATAACTAAAGCTTGTTTGTGATACACTCCTGCTCTGCCAATATTCTTTCCTTTGCAACCAGACTTTTCGATTAACCAACCCGCTGCTATTTTTACTAAATCTTCATCTCCATCTACACTATATGTTGGAACATCACTATATTCTTTCAAAATTTCATGAAGTTTTTCTTTGGTAATTATTGGATTCTTAAAGAAACTTCCTGCATTACCAATTTCTTTAGGATTTGGTAACTTTTGATTTCTAATATTACCTATAAAGTCATAAAGTTCGATAGGAGAATGAAATTCTTTGCCTTGAAAAGCCCCATAACTTATATGATATTCATATTTTTTAGGAATTTTTAATCCAATAGATGTAACAATATATCTAACTTTATTATTATCTTCCTTAAAGATACTTGTACGATACCCAAAATTGCATTCTGCACATTTAAATCTTTTTATCTTTTGTTCTTGAAGATCTATAACTTCAACAAAGCGACAAAAATCAGCAAAAGAAACTCCATATGCACCAACATTCTGTATCGGTGCCGCTCCTGCTGTTCCTGGAATAAAAGCAAGATTTTCTAAGCCATAAATTTTTCTTGCCATACAAGCTTTTATAAGGTCATGAAAATATTCACCAGACTGACAAGTTACATAGTAATAATCTTGGTCTTCAGTAAAATCCATCCCTAATAATTTATTTATGATAACTAGACCATTATAGTTTTCTTTAAATAAAACATCTGAACCTTGCCCCAAAACTATAAACTTATTATTATTTTCTGTTATCTTCTTTTCTACTAGCGGAAACATAGCCATATCTGACAATACTATGCCATCTTTTGCAGAAACATCTAATCCAAAGGTATTGTAATTTTTTAAATTAAAACTCATAACTATAATCTATAAAAAATAAATACATTAAGAATCGTTTTCTTAATGTATTCTTAAAATAACCTATCATTTGTAAATTTAAAATTTAATCAATACTTTTACAAATAATTATAAAAATTCGTCATAAATTTAGTATTAAACTAAATTAACTATCAAGTCTTTCAATATTACCACCAAGACCTTTAAATTTTAATTCAATATCTTCGTAGCCTCTATCCATATGATATATTCTATCTACAATTGTTTCACCTGAAGCAATAAGTCCAGCAATTACTAAAGATGCACTTGCTCTTAAATCTGTAGCCATCACTTGAGCTCCACTTAAACCATTACAATCTCTACAAATTGCTGTATTATTCTGTAACTCAATATTAGCGCCCATTCTGTTTAATTCCGGAACATGCATAAATCTATTTTCAAAGATAGTTTCAGTAACAATACCTGTCCCTTTGGCAACTGCATTTAACAAAGTAAATTGCGCTTGCATGTCGGTTGGAAAACCTGGATATGGAGCAGTAGTGATATTTACAGGTTTCAATTCACGATCTCTCATATCAATTTTTATCCAATCTTCGCCGTATTCAACTAAAGCACCGGCTTCTTCTAACTTTGCTAAAACTGCAAGTAAATGTTGTGGATTAGTCTTATGACAAGTAACACAACCATGAGAAACAGCTCCAGCAACTAAGAAAGTACCTGTTTCAATACGGTCAGGTTGAATTGAATATTCACCACCATGAAGTTTTTCAACCCCATTTACGATAATTTGATTAGTTCCTTCTCCAACAATATCAGCACCAAGAACTCTTAAGAAATTAACCAAATCAACTACTTCAGGTTCTTGAGCAACATTTTGTAAAACTGTTTTACCATAAGCTAAAGTGGCAGCTGAAACAAGATTTTCTGTTCCTGTTACAGACACCATATCTAAATATATAGTGGTACCAACAAGTTTATTATCAACACGAGATTTTATATAACCATTTTCAATAGCTATCTTGGCACCCATAGCTTCTAATCCATGGATATGTAAATTAACAGGTCTTGCACCAATTGCACAACCACCTGGCAAAGATACATCTGCAGCGCCATATTTTGCAGACAATGGACCTAATGCCAAAATAGAGGCTCTCATTGTTTTTACAAGTTCATAAGGAGCTTGGTGTTCTTTTATTTTTCCAGAAATTTCATAGACGTTTGCATCTATTTTATTAACTGTTTTACCTAATATTTCTAGCAATTTAAAAGAAGTAAAAACATCTTTTAATTTAGGCACATTACGTAAAACAACTTTTTCATCTGTTAACATTGTGGCAAAAATTATTGGCAATGCTGCATTTTTTGCTCCTGATATTTGCACATCTCCAATGAGTGCACCACCACCCAATATTTTAAACTTTTGCATTAAAAGATTCCTTGTTCAATAACTCACAAAATTCAAGTCTCAGATTTTACTTATCTTAAAAATAAAACTCAATAATTGACTTAAATCTTAGTAAAAAAATTCAAAGTTCATAGAAAAAGCCTCATAAATCTACGAGGCTTTTCACATAAGAATTTATTCAAAATCGAATAACTGAGAAACACCAAATATGTTTATGTTTCTTTTAACTTCGTCGGAAGCATTTAAGATTTTAAGTTTTTTAGATTCACATGATTTAGCCCAAATCACCAAAAATGCAACTCCTGAAGAAGATAATTTTGTTAAATCTTTTAAATCCAAAGTAGAGTTTTTAAACAATGTTTCCTTCTGTGAATATAATTCACAAACTTGTACACTATCTAGCACTCCTTTGAGTTCAAACATAAACACATCCTTTCAATCAATTGTCTATTAAATACTATTTACTAGCTTCTAAAACATGTTTTTTTAAATCTGCAGTTACAGTGTCAATACCTTTATCACGGATTAAACCTGTTAACTCAGACTGTTTAGCACTTAACAAACTAATGCCTTCTGCAACCATATCGTATGCTTTCCATGCACCTGTTTTTGTATTTAATCTCATTTTAAAAATAACTTCTGCAGTTTCTTTTGAATCTAAATGAATAGTTACTTTTACAGGAACAAAAACATCTTTAGAATTTATTGGCTTTGCTTCTTCCACATCAATTGTTTGATTATTATACTTTTTAAAAGCATCTGCGTATGTTGCTACAATATAGTCAGAAAAAGCATTAGTAAAATTCTCTTTTTGTTCCGCTGTAGTATTTTTTAGCATTGGACCAATAACTTTATAAGCAGCATACTTTCTATCAATATAAGGCAATAACTCTTCGTTAATTATAATTCTTGCCTTTTCTGTATTCATTTCTTTTTCCGCTTTAATTCTTGAAAAAGTATTTTCCGCTAATTGCTTAATAAGAATATAAGGATTTTTTTCATCTACAACTTGTTCTGACGCATTTGCAATATTTACTAATGACATAGCAAAGGCCATCACTAATACGCCAATATTCTTTAATAATGCTCTCATAATCTAATCCTTAAAATTTATATTTACCTTTAAATAAATATCCGATCCTTAGAAACAAGTAAATTATTACTTATTTGATTCTTCAGAATTTGAATTAATACTATATAAGAATTTACCAATTAAATCTTCTAATACAATTGCACTACCTGTATCTTTAATTGTAGCGCCTTCTTTTAAGTATTCACTTCCCATTTCTTCATCATAAAAACCAGGAGTAATACCAATATATTGTTCACCAATAAGGCCTGCTGTAAGGATTGAAGCTTTAGATTCATCAGATAAAGTATCATATGAAGATTCTATTTCCATAGTAACCACAGGTACCATAGAATTTTTATCTATTGCTATATCTGTTACTCTACCAATCACAACCCCACCAATCTTTACAGGGGCTCTCAATTTTAAAGAACCAATGTTATCAAATTTTGCGTATACATGATAAGTATCTTGTTTAAAAGAAGATACAGATAATCCTGCAACATTTAAAGCTAATAGTACAGCGCAAACTATACCAATAAGAACAAAACAACCAACAAAGAATTCGATTTTGTTAAATTTCATGTTTTCTACCCTTTTAGAACATTAAAGCTGTAAGAACAAAATCCAAACCGAGGATTGCAAGTGAGGATTGCACAACTGTATTTGTTGTTGCCTTACTGATACCTTCTGAAGTTGGAACAAGATCATAACCATTGAAAAGAGCAATCCATGTTACAACTATCGCAAATACTAGACTTTTGATAAAACACATCATAATGTCATCCCAAAAATCTATGGAGCTTCTCATACCGCTCCTGGATACTCCATCATCAACACCTAACCAGTCTACCCCTACAAGCTTACCGCCATAAATACCAACAAGAGTAAAGATCAAAGTAAGTATTGGTAAAGAATAAAAGCCTGCCCAAAATCTTGGAGCTATTATTCTTCTTAAAGGATCCACCGCCATCATCTCTAATGATGTTAACTGTTCAGTTGCTTTTTTTAAGCCAATTTCCGCAGTAAGAGCAGATCCCGCTCTACCTGCAAATAACAATGCAGCAACCACAGGACCTAGTTCTCTAATTATTGCAAGTGAAACTAATTGACCCAATGCTCCTTCAGCCATAAAATCAACTAAAACGTTAAATCCTTGCAATCCAAGAACCATCCCAATAAAAAGACCTGAAACTACAATTATACTTATAGATTGAACCCCAACTATGTACATTTGCTTACGTAGTTGTCCAAAATTCTTTCTAAACTCAGGTTTACCACATAGCGCGTAAAACAACATAATTGTTGCTCGTCCCATCGCTTGCAGTTTATTTACACCCCAATGGCCTAATATACTTATAAGTTTTAACACAAATATTCCTATAATGAACTTTTTACAATTCATCTAAAAAAGATTTACTAGTTGGATAATGAAATGGAACAGGACCATCATAATTACCACAAATAAATTGTTTCACACGTTCGTCTGTTGTTTTCATTAATTCTTCAGGAGTTCCTGAACCAATAACTTTACTGCCTGCCAATATATAAGCATAGTCTGCTATTTGAAAAACTTCAGTTACATCATGAGTAACCACAATCGAAGTTAAATCAAAGCTATCATTCATACTCTTTATTAGTTTTACAAGAACCGCCATAGTAATTGGATCTTGTCCTACAAAAGGTTCATCATACATTATCAGAGATGGATCTAAAGCGATAGCTCGAGCAAGAGCTGCTCTTCTTGCCATACCTCCAGATAATTCTTGTGGCATTAAATAAGCTGCTCCTCTTAAACCAACAGCTTCAAGTTTCATAAGAACTAATGTTTTAATAACTTCTTCAGGCAAATTGGTATGTTCTCTTATAGGAAAAGCCACATTATCAAAAACATTCATATCTGTAAACAAAGCACTACTTTGAAATAGCATGCTCATTTTTTTTCTTAGTTCATAAAGTTTAGCTCTTCCTAATGAATGCACATCTGTTCCCTCATAAAAAACATGTCCATTATTAGGTTTTAATTGTCCACCAATAAGCTTTAATAAAGTAGTCTTACCTGTACCACTAGGTCCAAGAATGGCAACAATTTTTCCTTTAGGAATTTTTATATTTACATTTTCATATATAGGACGATTATCCCTATATGAAAAAGATAAATTATTTATTTCAACAATGTTTTCGTTGGCCATTACACACCTTTTGTTTTAATGTTGTTCTTTGTATTTGAACAAATATTTAATAAAAAGTTCAAAAAAACAAATGTATTATACATTAAAATAATATTTATTAAGTAAATGTTATTTGATGATTTTGTTATAAAAAAAGTGAAAATTATTAAAATTTTTATCAATTTTAATTATTAAAATACATAAAGTACATGTTGTAATAAAATCTTGTAAGCGACTATTTTTATAATAGTTTATAATCGTATTTTATAAAAAATATATCACATACAAATTTGCTATTTACATTGCACTGACTCTATCTTTAAAATTAAATAATCAAAAAGATAAAATTATCTAAAAAATATTAAAATTTTAAAAATTGAAACTGACATAGTTAAGTACGAATTATGAATTATATTACTTATATACTTAAACCAAGGTTTCAAATAATAATTTAAAGATAAGAGATATTTCAAATAGCATTTAAAATCGGAGATTTTTTTTATGGTGAACTATAAAGAAATAGGTATAAACGTAATTAATGCTGAAGTTGAAGCTTTAAAAGGTTTAACTAAATACATAAATGATGATTTTGAAAAAGCTATTGATATTATCTTAAATTGCACAGGGAAAATAGTAGTTACAGGCATGGGAAAATCTGGCCATATAGGTTCCAAAATAGCGGCCACAATGGCAAGTACAGGAACCCCTGCTTTCTTTTTACATCCTGGTGAAGCAAGCCATGGTGACCTTGGAATGATTAGTAATGATGATTTAATTATTGCCATATCAAATTCTGGAGAAACTTCAGAAATTTTAGCAATTCTCCCAATAATAAAAAGAAGAGGCATTCAAATTATAGGGATGAGTGGTAATGAAAATAGTTCACTTGCCAAATATTCAGATGTTCATCTATGCTTTAAGGTTGAAAAAGAAGCTTGTCCTTTAAATTTAGCACCAACATCTAGTACAACTGCAACTTTGGCTTTGGGTGACGCATTAGCTGTTACCTTATTAGAAGCAAGAGGCTTTACAGCTAATGATTTTGCAATGACTCATCCAGGTGGTTCTCTTGGCAAACGACTACTAACTAGAGTATGCGATATTATGCATGTTGGAGAAGAGATTCCATCAGTAAATGTGAATACTACAATGAGAGATGCTATTTTAGAAATGAACTCCAAAGGTTTAGGGATGGTCGCTCTATAAATGACGATAATACTCTTTATGGAGTATTTACAGATGGAGATCTAAGAAGAGCTTTAGGTTCTGGCAATACCTGTGAACTCACCCAACCAATCAAATCTATTGTAAAAACTCCCATGTATCACAGTAAAACCTGAAATTCCTCGCAGCTGAATCTGTAAAAGTGATATCTAAACATAAGATTAACGGTTTATTAGTAACCAACGAAAAAAATGAAGTTATCGGAGCTTTTAATACAGTAGATCTTATTCACAAAGGAATTATTTAATGACTGATAACGCAATTTATACCCCATATAAACCAATATCAGGTGAATTATTTAACAAATTAAAAAATATTAAATTACTTCTTAGTGATGTTGATGGAGTGCTCTCTGATGGCAAAATTTATCTCACAGAAAATGGAGATGAAATAAAATCTTTTAATGCCAAAGATGGTTTTGGAATAACTGCTATTCAACGTATAAACATTCCTTTTGGGGTAATTACAGGCAGAACATCTAAAATTGTTGAAAAAAGAATGACATCATTAAAAGTGAAACATATTCACCAAGGCGTTGTTGATAAAGTTCCAAGTCTAATTGAAATTGCACAGATGGAAAATATCACCTTAGAACAAATCGCTTATATTGGTGATGATGTTATTGATATATCAATAATGGAAAAAGTGGGACTTGGTTTTTGTCCCAAAGACGCACATCCTTTAGTAAAAAATGCCTCTAACTACATCTGTGAAAATAATGGTGGTGATGGAGCTGTAAGAGAAGTATGTGACTTAATATTACTAGCCCATAACTCTTTATCACTAAAAGGTGCTAGCATATGATTTTAAAAATTGCATTTGCGCTTTCATTATTATTTGGAGCTTTTTTATTTTACCATTGGTATGAAGTAGATGAAGTAAAAACCCAAGAAGAACAATTTGAGTCTACTCCATCGTTCACTGCAGAAAATTTAAAAGCTACTAGATATAATAAAAACGGAGTGCCATATCAAGAGTTATCTGCACAACATTTAGAATATTATCAATATTTATCTACAGGTTATTTGTATAGACCTAATATTACATATTGGGTCGACCAAGATCTGCAAAATTCAAAAATAAATAAAAAATTAACCCAACAAGATAATTCATATAATGATAGATGGAATCTATCTGCAGATTATGGAATTTTAAATTTAAACGACAATGTAAATTTAAGAGGACAAGTATTTGGTTTTTCTTCTAACAAAGAATATGCTATAAACGAATTTATAACAGAATATCTTGAATATGACTTACAAACTAAAGATATTCGTTCTAATGAAAAAATAACATTAAAGGGAAGAAACATTTTAAATACATGTAACTCTTTTACAGGAAACCTAAAAAATCAAAATATTCGATTGGAAAATAACTGTCATGCGAATTATGTCATCGATAAATAGAATAGCAATTGTTTTAATAGCAATTTTTTCTGTCAATACAGCCTTTGCAATTAACAAAGATTTTAAAGAACCGATCTCTGTTAATTCCAACAAACAAATTGCAGAAATTGCTAAAAATGAAATAACTTTTTTAGAAAATGTTGTTATCACTCAAGGTTCTTTATTAATCAAAGCTGATAAAGTTGTCATCAAACAAGATGAAAAAGGACAATTAAAAAGTATTCTTGCAGCAGGAAATCCTGCAACATTTAAGCAAAAAATGCAAAATGGTCGTTATATTAATGCTCATGCTAAAGAGCTTACATATAAACCTATAACCAAAACTATTCAATTAAAACATAATGCTGTAATACAACAGGAAGACTCAAAATTATCTGGCAATATTATTAGATATAATATGAGTGAAGAAAGAGTTGAGGCAGAATCCAATAAAGGTAATCAAAACGATAGAGTTGTGACTGTATTTATCCCAGAACAATTACAATCTCAAATCAAAAGTGCTAAAAAAGAAAATTCTAATAAATAATAAATACGAAAGGTATCCACATGTCAATATTGAAAACAGAACATCTTTTTAAACAATATAAATCACGTACCGTTGTTAATGATGTATCTGTAGAAGTTAAAACAGGTGAAATTGTTGGACTTTTAGGTCCTAACGGTGCAGGCAAAACCACCTCATTCTACATGATTGTTGGCATTGTAAAAGCTGATGGTGGAAGCGTATTTATTGATGATATTGATATAACTCATAAACCAATGGATAAAAGAGCGCAAGTAGGACTTGGCTATTTACCTCAAGAAGCGAGCATTTGGCGTAAACTTACTGTAAAAGAAAATATCTACGGAGCATTGGAATTAAATCACAATCTTCGTAATCGCCAAGAACGTCTTGAGAAAATGCATCAACTGATTAAAGAATTCCATATTGAACATATTGCAAATAATACTGGAATGAGTTTATCAGGTGGCGAAAGACGCCGTGTTGAAATTGCAAGAGCTTTAGCAACAGATCCTAGATTTATTCTTCTCGATGAACCTTTTGCAGGGGTTGACCCTATTTCTGTTGGGGATATTAAAGAAATAATTACCCAATTAAGCAAAAGAGGAATTGGGGTTTTAATTACCGACCATAACGTTAGAGAAACTCTAGATGTATGTGAAAGAGCCTATATTGTAAATCAAGGTTCTTTAATTGCATATGGTGCCCCATCTTCAATTTTAGAAAATGAAACAGTAAGAAAAGTTTATTTAGGAGAAAACTTCGTAATATAATAATTTAACATTAGAACCATTATCTATATTAAACAAATATTACATTATGAAAACTGGATTAAATTTAAGACAAACCACATCTCAAACTTTAGCAATGACTCCCCAACTACAACAAGCAATTCGCTTATTGCAGTTATCCACAACAGAGTTACAAGCTGAAATTCAAGAAAATCTAGATAAAAATCCATTATTGGAAATAGATGAAAATAGTTCGCAATCAAATATAGAATCTTTAGATGCAATGTTTGAAAAAGAAACTAATAAAAATGTGGCTGATGACGATTTTAATCCTTTCAATAATGATAATACAATATCAAATGATGATGCTCAATTCGCAAATTACGATAATGCAAACAATGACAATAATGTAACACCTTTAGTTCCTGATGACTCTAGTTACAATCACGAAAACGGTATAGATAATAATCAATCTGAATCTTCAATGAATGCTGAAGACAAAACTTGGGCTGAAAGTTTTTCTGTAGGTAATAAAGGTAGTAAAGCAAGTTTCGATGGAGACGGCGAAGAATACCAAGGTGAAACCTCTTATAATTTAAAGGAACATTTACTTTGGCAATTAAATTTATCACCATATACCGATAAAGATAAAGCAATAGCAGAAGCAATCATAGATGGCATCAACGAATCAGGATATCTAAATGAGTCATTAGAAGATATCCAACAAGCCGTTATTTCAGAATTTCCTGATACAGAAATAGACGAAATAGAAGTTGTTCTAAAACTCATCCAAAATTTTGATCCTATAGGAGTTGGTGCAAGAACAATTAAAGAGTCTTTATTAATCCAATTAAACCAATATGATCTGAACGATGCTACAAATAAAATAGCATATGATATTGTTAATGAGTGTTTAGAATTACTTGGTAATAAAGATTATAAAAAAATAATAAAGCAATTAGGTATTAAAGAAAACCAATTAAAAGACGCTATTCAAATTATTACCAATTTAGAACCACGCCCTGGGAATGTTACTTTCTCCAATAAGAATGAATTTATCATACCTGATATTGCAGTAACTAAAATAAATGGTGTTTGGACTGCGACCTTAAATCCTAATGCAATTCCTAAATTAAAAATAAATGAAACATATAGTGAATTAAGTAAAAGTGTTACGTCTGAAGCAGATACTCAATATTTTAAAAATCATATCCAAGAAGCCAACTGGTTTATACAAAGCATCAACAAACGTAATGAAACTTTATTAAAAGTTGCTCAATGCATAATTGACCAACAAACCGAATTCCTTGAAAAAGGCGAAGTTGGTATGAAACCATTAGTTCTAAACGATGTTGCAATGCAAGTAGAAATGCATGAATCAACCGTTTCTCGTGTAACCACTGAAAAGTATATGCACACCCCACGAGGCACCTTTGAATTAAAATATTTCTTCTCCAGTCATGTCAGCACTGATAATGGTGGAGAATTTTCATCAATGGCTATTCGCTCTTTATTAAAAGAATTAGTAAAAAATGAAAATCCTAAGAAGCCTTTAAGCGATAATCAATTATCTGAAATATTCCAAACCAAAGGGATAATGGTTGCAAGAAGGACAATTGCTAAATATAGAGAAGCTTTAGGAATTCCTTCATCTAGCCAAAGAAAACAAATTATATAACATTAATAAAATATTACGATCTTACTTTTTCATCACATCAACTATAAGAACGTAGGGTTGCTTATTACTTGTTATTTCCATTTTTGACAGTTTCAAAATCAAAAACGCTAATAAACTTTTATAAAATAAAGATTTATTTTTTTATATTTGTAGAAATTTTTTGTTCTTTTAGTAATTTACAACAAAGTTGTAAATCCAAACGAAAAATAATTTATAACAATAAAACATACCAAGCAAAGAAAATACAAATTTGCTATATCTTTAGTCTAACTTGTTACTTCATTACTTTCATCTTAATCATAGGTAATTTTTACAATTTGTATTTAATCAAAATATAAAACATCCTTTAAATTAAACGATCTGAAAACCTTTCCAATAATTTAATAAATTACAAGAATAAGAATAGATTTAAGGGATTTTGTACAAAAAATAGACAATTTTATAAAATTTTTCTGTAATTAATCACTATTCATAATAATTTTACTAGTATTTAAATCCTACGATATTTAGAATAAAAACATAAGTAAATTTTAATGCACATAATATTATCTCGGAACCTTGGTTTATGTTAGATGAATTATAAATAAAATATTATGTTGTGTTAATCCGGGATGAAGTAATCATATTACTCTCATATAATTTCAGTTTAGAAGAAAGGAGTGTGCTTATGCAGATTACTATTACTGGTCGTCACCTCGATGTGAGTGATTCAATGCGTAATTACGTAACAGAAAAGATGGATCATCTTAAACGTTTAGAAGAATACGTTAAAAGTGTTAGCGTAATTCTTGCTGTTGAAAACCTAGATAGAAAGCAGAAGCAAGATCGCTGTTAAAGTGATGAACTTTATGCTGAAGCAACAGTGAACTATTTATGCAGCATCGA
>ADGC01001606.1_pt1 | contig 13609 bp, 11 predicted proteins | sample 268048 | NCBI WGS metagenome assembly ADGC01 (sample SAMN02954255, study PRJNA42359) | wallaby gut metagenome | biome: terrestrial; feature: wallaby; material: gut; isolation source: foregut contents of Macropus eugenii | host: Notamacropus eugenii | place: Australia
TTCTTCGTTGCTCCATATAAAGCCATATTATTTGCAAAAAATCTGTCGATGGTCACTTTCATCTGACCATTCACATCAAAGTAATAGATTGGGCTTACCAAAACAAGTTAAGGCAGCAGCAAGTAAATGTGGATTCAGTTCCTGCATATCGTCTTTAAACACACAGACCTTGTCCCCAGTCTGGCATTTCATACATCCGATACAAGGATGAATACTTTTGAATGCTGCATCAAATCGGAAAATCTCATGCCCTGCTTCCTCTGCACCTTTGATAAATTCATCTGCCATCATAGCACTTGTACCATTTCTATGGGCGCTTGATGTGATTACTGTAATCTTCATATTCTTAATCACTCCTGTATTATTTTTCTTGTAATATTCCTATTTCACGAAGCCAGTTCTGTACATCGGACTGATTGGCATAATGAATCCTCATTCCTTCCAAAACTGTGGCATCTCCCGCCACTTCTCTAATCGTATCCATTGTTATATCAATATCGTTGTCCTGACTTGTTGCGAATGGAACAACAGCCTTGCTTCCTTGACATTTGTTGCCATGCCTACATAGGTCATACCATACAGCTGTGCAAATCGGCTCATAGTGTATTATCCTGCCTCCTCTTCTGATTTTACTGTGCCAAAGATGCTGCCCACTCTCTTGCGTTTGCCACATCTTCATTTGACTGAAATCTCTTACCTTCTAACCAGTTGCCTGTTCCTGCATAACCTTCCAGAATCTCACCGCTCTCACCCATTCCAGAGGAAGAAGATGTTGCAAATGGAATCACTGTCTTTCCTGTAAAATTATTATCTTTGACGAAGTTATCAACCGGCCATGCTGCAATTCCCCACCAAATCGGATATCCGATATAAACCGTATCATACTCATCCCAGCTTTCTACTTCTGTAGTTACAAGGGCTACATCTCTAAGGCTGTCATCATCATGCTCTTTCGATACACGGCTGTCAGTTTTTTCCTAATCATTGATTTTTTCCTTTCTTATTCACAGTCTGCCAAAATGCTTTCAATATCCTCACTTTACTATTTTAGAACCGCCAAACACCTCTGACATCTCTATGGTATCCAGCGCAGCATCTAACTCAGAAAGCTCTTTTTCGTTTAAAATGATATCTGCCGCACCTGCATTTTCCTGCATACGCTCTGTTTTTCTGCTTCCCGGAATCGGCACGATCCATGGCTTTTTACAAAGCATCCATGCAAGAGAAATCTGTGCGGGTGTGGCATTGTGCTTTTGTCCAAGTTCTGCAAGCAGCTCAATCAAAGCTCGGTTTTTCTCAAAAGCCTCTTCCATAAACTGCGGCATGCTGCTTCTGTAATCCAGCTTGGCATCAAACACACTGTTTTTATTATAGGCTCCTGTCAGAATTCCGTTTGCCATGGGTGAAAATGCAATCAGACCTACATTTAATTCCTCAAGCACAGGAAACAGTGCTTCATACTGTCTTGCCATCATAGAATATCGGTTTTCCACCGCCGTAACCTTTGTTACGGCGTTGGCCCGTCTTAAATAATCCTCATTTGCTTCGGATATTCCCCAATGCAGGATTTTTCCTTCCTTGATCAGCTCTCCCATGACCTCTGCCACTACTTCAGGCTCCGTATTTGCATCTATACGATGCTGAAAATAAAGATCAATATGGTCCGTCTGTAATCTCTTTAAGGAGCCCTCTACAGAACGTCGAATGGTTTCCGGCCGGGCATCCGTAATCAGCGGTTTGTTAACCTCTGAACTGTTTTGGTCAAAATGGATACCAAATTTTGTTATGATCTGTACATGATTTCGAACCGGTTTTAATGCTTCACCGACAAGAATTTCGTTACAATGCGGATCCTCTGCTGTACCGTATACCTCTGCTGTATCAAACATGGTATAACCAAGTTCATAGGCATTTCTGATATTTCGGATTGCCTCCTGATCTTCTGTAGGCGCTCCGTATGCATGAGAAAATCCCATACATCCAAGTCCGACTGCACTTACCTCTAAGCCATTGCCAAGCGTTCTTTTTTCCATTTTTTTACTGCCTCCTTATCGTCTTTTTCATAAATATTCCACCCTGTCAGCCATTTTTCGGTCTGCGGATTGTTGTAATCAATAATTTCGCTGTATCCCATATCCAGAGATTCGATTGAATCGATATCTTCTATTAAAAGTTCAAAATCATAAATTGAAATATCTTCCAGTAGATGATCGGTATTTATTGTTTTAAACAGTGCCGGAATACCTCGCTCCATATGCCATCGTAAGATCACCTGTGCCGCGGTCTTATTATATTTTTCACCGATTTTTACAAGCAGAGGATGATCAAAAATATTGCGCATTCCTTCACCTAAAGATCCCCATGCCATAGGAACGATCCTTTCTTTTTGCATATATTCGGTTAATTCCTTATTCATAAAGTACGGATGAATTTCTATCTGGTTCACTGCAGGCGGAATTTCCGATACCGCCAGAAGCTCCTGCAGTTTTTCCTCTGAAAAATTGCTGACTCCGATACTTTTTATGAAGCCTTCTTTTACCATTTCCTCTAAAATGGGCCAGGCCTTAAGATAGGTTCTGTAAGGCTGATGGATTAAAAACAGATTGATATATTCCAATTGAAGTTTTTTAAGAGATTGCATAACCGCCCATCTGACACGATCGGGCCGGGTATCCTGGATCCAAAGCTTTGTAACAATAAACAGTTCTTCTCTTTTCACAAATCCATCTGTGATTGCAGCCTGTATGCCGTTTCCCACCGCCTCCTCATTAAAGTAGGATGGTGCGGTGTCAATCATTCGCACACCCAAACGAATCGCATTATATATGCATTTTTCACATAGAGCCGGATCTTTGATCAACAACGTTCCGATTCCCTGCATAGGCATTTTATTTCCATCATTTAACTGAATCATAGCAATATTCCTGTCTCTTAGGATTTATTTCTTTTTGCTTACAATACAATCTTAACTATCTGTGCAAAAAAAGTACAATACCAAAGCAGCATTGTGGTATGATGTAAACGCATACTGAAATATGCGTCTATGTATGTGTTTATCCCATGAATATATTTGATTTTATCATAACGGAGGCATTCCATGTTTGGAACTGAATCAGCTTGAGCAGCTGCTTGCCATAGAAAAATATCGTACCCTATCCGCCGCAGCGGAACACCTGAATATCTCTCAGCCGGCTCTCAGCCGTTCGATCCAGCGGTTAGAGGAAGAGCTTGAAGTAACGCTCTTTACAAGACAGCGCAATAAGCTGGAATTCAATGAAGACGGTCTTATGGCGCTGTCGTATGCAAAAAGAATCATTTCTGAAAGCACGGAGATGAAAACCGCACTTCAGGCTGCCGCAAAGGCCAGAAGAACCATCAGCATCGGAAGCATTGCTCCTTATCCAATCTGGACTCTGACACCTGAGATTTCAAAGCAGTATCCTTCCATGTCCGTGCAGTCCGAAATGCGTGATGCTGAGCACCTGGAACAGGGTTTGCAAAACGATGAATATCAGCTTATTGTTACAAACATTCCTGATTCCGATTCAAATGTCATATGCAGAGAATATTGTGAAGAGGATCTATATGCTTCCCTTCCGCCGGCACATCCGCTCGCCTCACGTAATGAGATCGCACTTTCCGATCTTAACGGACAGAGCGTGCTGCAATATTCCGATGTTGGATTTTGGAGCGACATTTTAAAAGAAAAACTTCCGGATTCTATGTTTTTATACCAGAAAGATATGGATGCGCTGAATGAATTAAGGCGTTCCTCTGCCCTTCCGGCATTTGCAACAAATCTGACAGGCGACACTCCCGCCAACGAGCACCGCGTTATGATTCCTTTGACAGATGATGAGGTGAACGTTATCTTTTATCTGAAATATAAAAAGACCAACCGTAAAATGTTTGATAACATTCCACCGTTGATCTAAAATTTCCTGTCCCTTTTATTATATCAAATATATTTTTGTTAAAAACCATAAATTAGCTGCTTTGTGCTTCCCAGAACAAAAAGGCATCCTCTATCCATCCTTCAGCAATCGTTCCTGTTCCGATTCCAAATCCATGTCGAAGACCCTGATAGGAATGAAATTCTGTTGGAATTCCCAAGGACTCCAGACTTTCCAGGCGCCTCTGTATTGTTCTGTAGTTTGCAATTCCATCACTAGTACCAACATTGGCGTATGTCGGCGCATCTGCATCGGAAACTGCATTGTAACCGGTATACTGCATAATAACAGCTGCCGTCTGGGGAATATCACGCCGTCCGGTCAGCTGATACAAATAGTTGGCATTTCCCAGTGTTGCTGCCATTCTTGCTCCTGCAGAACCTCCCCAGAGAGAGTAATTAGAAGGATCCACCTGCAGCTCTTTTGCATGATCCTCAATATATGTAATCGCATCAGCCAGATTTTCATACGGAATATCCGGTCGATAGATCAAGGCAAATGCATTATACCCGGCCTTGCTTGCCTCCAATGCATGGGGAAAGCTGTCATGCATGGCTCCTACATACATAAAGCCGCCGCCCGCATTCATCACGGCAAATTTTTCACCGGGATTACCGCGGAAGAAAAACAATCCGGTATCTGCAAGACTCGCATCCTCTGCAATCTCATCATCCGTATAAATCGGATAGAAAATCTGATTTCCTGCCAGAGACTGTCCTTTTAAGTAATTTAGAATTTCCACTGTTTTTTCCGGTTTGATCTCGCTGTACCAGATATAGGTGGAACTGCTGCTGACTTCCTGTAATGTCATGGATTCACTGACATCCAGATCCACCGGAAAAAGAAGATGTCCAAAGTCTTCAAAAGCGGGATCTGCAATTACTTCACCTACCGTTGATTCCAACGTGAATTTTTCTTCTTCTGCCAGTTCATAAGTGACTGTCTGAGTAGTTTCAGCATCTACAGCTTCAGCATCTGCACTTTCAGCGGTAATTTTTTGACCGCCATCCTTCCAGAGCCAGCGTACACCATTATAAAAATATGTCATTGCGGCATAGCCATCATGCTGTGCGCCTTCCTTTTCCAGGAAATACAGATTTCCTTCTTCCTCATTATCTGCATAGACAAATGTACCATCTGTCACAGCCGCCATGGATTCAATCTGTGCCTTAAAAGAAGAATAGGCAAAATCATTCGTCCCGGAAGCGGCAAAGATAAAGAAATCTTTGGGTCCATACCCCTGATCCCTCACCAGCTGAGCCATGGCAGTTCCATTCAAGCCCATGTTTCCACTGGACGGGAAAAAGTAACGAAAAGCATCCAGATCGTACTGGAACGTTCTCCATGTTGTGACAGAACCCATGGAGAATCCCATAAAGCCTCTGTGATCTCTGGATGCTATAATTGACTCCCGTGAACTATCCTCGGCAAAGGTACTGAAATTTTCAATGACTGCGGGGATCAGGTCATTCATTAATTCGTTATGATAATTATTGGTCAGCTGAATCGCAAGACTGTAATCTCCGCTGTCCTCGGGACTCGTATTGTTATATGTCGGAGACACTACGATCATGGGCTCTACTTCACCCGCAGCAATTGCATGATCCAGTATATTTTTAAAACTTCCGTCTCCATCCTCCGGAGACCCCAGATACACGGTTTCATTGCTCCATCCGCCATGCATCAGATAGAGTACGTTGTATTTTTTATTTTCATCATATTCTTCCGGAAGGTAAACAACGGCCCGTTTATGGAGGATCTCTGACTGTTCATCGTAGGCGAAGGACTCGTATGTATCATAATTCAGATTTACGAGGGTCCCTCCTCCATTCTCCATTGCTTTATAATATTCATTCGGAATCTCTGCAAGAGTTTCCGGAAATCTGTTTATATCCATGCTATCGCTGTTTCCTTCTATCGTATTTTCCGCTTCTGTACTATCATTTTCTGATTGCACGGTTGAATTTCTGTCATCGCGGGATGCCAGGCCGCATCCTGCAGTTAATAAAGCAGCTCCTGTTATCAGTGCTAACATAGCATAAATTTTCTTCATTTAACGAATATTCTTTCTTAATTCTTCAGCTTCTTTTCTGTTTGTTGCCATTCCCAGATATTCCATTCCATACAGCCCTGCAAAGCGGCTCATGGTATACTCACCGGCTTCCAGCATCCACTTCTCTGGAGCAGCACCCTGAAACAAAAATTTTACCATTCCATATTCACACCTAAACTTAGCCATTTTTACGCCTCCATCATTTTCTTTTTCTCTGTTTATGATTTAATGATAATGACATTTTGCAAATAAGTACAATGCCGGCTCAGCACACTTGTATGCATAGTATGCATACAACCAAAAAGAACACTCCACTTGCGCTTATGCAAGTGAAATGCCCCTTTTGAGAATCTCCTTTTTTTGCAGCAGCAGGAAAAAGCCTATGATTGAAATCCAAAATCTGCTGTGTGATCTGCAGGATGCTGTCATAATGATGAAATAGAACTTAATATTCTGAACTTAACAGAAAATCAACCATATGAATAATCTTCACCCCCTCTATATTCCCAACTGCTAAGTCATCCAATGTGACGACATATTTTGGAAAATGATCTTTAATCCCAAGTAAATTTCCCACTTCCCGTTCCGAATTTTCCGGCATGACTCTGCACACCTGCACGTAAATCTTTTCATCTCTTTTTATTGCAACAAAATCGATTTCTTTTGTACTATCCTTACCGATATATACTTTATATCCACGTCGCAGAAGTTCAAAATATACTATGTTTTCTAACATGGCAGCAATTGATGTTGGATTAAAACCCATCAGACAATACTTTAGAGATTGATCAGCAAGATAAAATTTTTCCTGTGTTTTTAAAACTGCTTTTCCCTGAAGATCATACCGATTACATCTGTATATGACAAAGGCTTTTTCCAGCCAGTCTAAATAATTATAAATTGTCTCAACGCTTAAAGACCGTCCCTCTCCTTTAAGATATTTAACGATTGAATTGGCCGAGAAAGTTTTTCCAACATTTTCAAAAACAAACCGTACTACACGATTAAATAACTCAAAATTATTCACCTTATTTCTTCTGGTAATATCATTTGCAACTACAGAATTGTATATACCTTCTACAATCTGATAAACCGTTCGTTCGTCAAATGTATTAGAAGCTATGACAGGAAATCCACCTGTACGTATGTATTCATTCAACAATTCTCTTTGTGATTTGCCTGTATCCTTTTTGAATACCATGTATTCCGAAAATGATAATGTAAAAACCGGAATCAGGACATAGCGCCCTGATAAATATGTTGAGATTTCACTCGCCATCAGTTTTGAATTTGAACCTGTTACATAAATATCCGTATTGAAATCCTCAAGCAAACTGTTGATTGCTTTTTCCCAACCATCAATTTCCTGTACTTCATCCAGCAGTAAATAATATTTATCCTGATCTTTGATTTGTTCGCTAATATTTATATACATGGATCTTGAATCAAGAATCTCATACTGCTCTGAAGTGTATCGAATCATAATTATATGATTCTGTTCGATTCCAAATTCATGTAAATAATCAGCATACATTTCCAAAATAGTTGATTTACCGCTTCTTCGAATTCCTGCAAGAATTTTTATCAGCGGTACATCCTTATACCTTTTCAGTTCATCTATATATTGATCTCGTTTTATCATAGGCCCCTCCTTTTTATTTTATTATAGCATAAATTACAAAAAAACGCGTACGTTTTTGTTTGTTTTCAGCAAATACTTTCTTAAAATCATTAAACTTTACCAAATATAAGAAGATTTTTTTCAAAATTTCAATTCACACAACTGTAATTTCATTTTCTCATTGTAATAGCAAAAGAGCCTGGTAACCTCTAATTTTCTTTTTTTGATCACAAAAAAACACCTCAAATCTTACTGAAATGAGGTGTTTCTATTATTATATAAGTTTTTTAAGTACCGCTCCAATGTCACCATCCATGCAGATTGATCTATCCGCAATCTCCTTTGGTGCATATGCCTCTCCGTAATTCATGCATGCATATGTTGCATTTGGATTCTTGTAAACCTGCTGCCAGAAAGGGTACTTGACTATGCCCGGGGTGTTTTATCTATTGCGCACCAATTAGGGAAACAGCTGCGTCAGCCGGTTAAACTGACGCAACTACCGCATCTCCAAGAGGTCTGCGGTGCCGAATCATCGGTGCTTTCAGAGCTTCGCCGTCGATGTTGCCCACCTTACCAATGAAGCGGTAGTAAATGTCTACCTTCATCACGATGGCATCTCCCTCCGGTTCCTTCTCGTGAACCACGACCTTATCAATTAAAGTGTGGAGAAGGGCTTCGTCCAACTCGGTGATGTCCGTGTATCGCTCCACCAGCTCCGCAAACTGTCTTGCGTTTCTAGTCTTTCTGGTATAGCCATTCAACAGCTCCTGAAGCTCGTTCAATCTTGCTTTTGTCGTTTTCAATTCCGCTTCGTAGTTTGCAGACATAGTTGCATAGCGTTCATCCGAGAGCTTGCCAAAGGCGTTGTCCTCGTAAATCTTTTGCAGCAGCACATCAAGCTCTTGCAGTCGTTTCTGGCAAGTAGCAGCTTCCTTCTGATAGGAACTGCGTTCTCCATTCCACTCCTTTTCAGAGACCTGCACCAGGTGCTCAATGTAACGTTCTCTGTCAGTTCTTGCCAGCATGGCATGGCGGCGAATATCTCCCAACAGAAGCTCCTGCACCTGCTCCAAAGTGATATAGTGGGCAGAGCATTCCTTTCCACCATATCGGCGGTGGGTGTTGCACACAAAGCTACCTTTGGACTTACGTCCTTTTCGTCTGGCAAACACCATTCGAGTGTTACAGTCCGCACAGAACAGCAAGCCCCGGAACATATTGTCCGAGTTTTCCCACGTAGGGCGCTGCTTGATTGCGATACGCTCCTGTACCGTGTCAAAGGTTGCCTGATCCACCAGTGCCTCATGAGTTCCCTCAACGATCACCCATTCTTCTTCCGGGCGCTCAATGATGCGCTTGTCCTTGAAAGAGCGGGTAGTGTAGCGCTGAGCGATGATTTTCCCCAGATAGATGGGATTGCTGAGAATCCTGTAAACTGTGCCTTTTGCCCACGCGTACGGATGCTTTACCAGACCGTTTGACACATACTTCCCATGCTCGTCAATCAGATATGCCCTTGGAGTAGGAACCTCATTTTCCTCCAGATACTTTGCAATGTGGTAGCAACTGATACCCTCCAGTGCCATCTGGAACATCTTCTTCACCGTGGGTGCAAACTTGTTGGGAATCAGATGGTGTCTGTCCTCCGGGTCTTTCTGATATCCAAAGGCCGGGTAGCCTACGGTGTACTCGCCCTTCATCGCCTTTGCCCGAAACGCTGACCGAACCTTTTTGCTGGCATCCTTGGCATAGAACTCGTTCATGATATTAAGGAACGGAGTCATGTCGTTCTCAGATGGTCTGGCACTGTCAATGCCGTTATTGATGGCAATGAAACGCACATCATATTCGGGAAATACAGCTTCCAGATAATAGCCGGTCTGAAGGTACTCTCTTCCGAGTCTTGAAAGGTCTTTGACAACTACCGTAGCCACCTTACCTTCTTCCACTAGTGCCAGCATCCGCTGGAAATCCGGACGATTGTAGTTCGTGCCGGAATAGCCGTCGTCCACGAAAAATTCCGGTCGAAGCAGCCCATTTTCCTTTGCATATTGGGCTAACATGGTCTTTTGTGTCTGGATACTCATACTATCGCCGCTGAACTCATCATCACGGCTGAGTCTGCAATATAAAGCGGTGATCCTGTCCTGTTGTTTTGTCTTACGCATAGCCTTCCTTTCCAAACAACAGGTTCGGAATACACATATTTGGATTATACCATATTTCAGTTGAATTTGATATCTTCCATGTGCTATTTTCGTCCCTGTGTTCTTCCATTTCTCAGGATCAAATGCTATAATGTAATGTTACTAGCACCGTCCTGGTTCTGACTTCATTTTAGGAAAAGCAAGACCAAAACACATTGAGCCGGAATTGAGTGCAAATTGATGAAATTGGAGGTGATCGACTTGGAGATGTGTGATTTCTCCGCTATCATGACCGTGATTCGTAAGTTCATCAGCCAGGATCACATTCAAAACCAGGTGGATTTCCTGTATTTGCTCTATAGCAGCTTTATGGAGAAGGATGAAAATGCCGATTTTGACTTTGATAACGCTCTGGTCTGCCGCTGGATGAACGGTACTGCCAGAGTCAGTCCCCGGATTACTTCTTATTATCTGGAGCAGGATCACCAGCAGGAGCTGGTCAACGATGTGGCCCACAATGTGCTACCCATGATGTACGACAGCACCAAGGCTATGGAAAAGCTCTATGAACTGGTCATCCATGATGTGAATATTTCCGAACGGCAAAAGCTGCTTCTCACCAGCAACTATCCGTGCGATGACAAACGGGAGGAGGCTATCTTTCTGACCCGTCTGTTGTGCTTCGCTATGGAGCGCAACTTTGTTAAACGAGATGCCAACACAAAGAAACTCTTGGCTTCCGATGGTCTGTCACCGATGGTGATGGACTTCATCGTGGATACAGAGGTTCCCAAACCCTGCCGCTTCTTCTGCGGAAGGGACGATGAGTTGGCTTCTCTGCATGAAACCTTACAGGATAAAGGAAAAGTGTTTCTGTCTGGTATTGCTGGTATCGGCAAGAGCGAGCTGGCGAAAGCCTACGCCAAGGCTTATAAAAAGGAATACACTAACATTCTATATCTGACCTACTCCGGTGATTTGAAGCAGGACATTACGGACATGGATTTCTTGGACGACCTGCCCACTGATAAAGAAGTTGACCGCTTCCGCAAGCACAACCGCTTCCTGCGCACGCTGAAGGCGGATACTTTACTGATCGTAGATAATTTTAATGCCACAGCGACTCATGACGAATTTCTTCCCGTTGTTCTGAATTACCGTTGCCGGATACTCTTTACCACCCGCAGTCGCTTAGAACATTACACTAATCTGGAACTTGCAGAGATTACCGATTCTGCGGCATTGCTGAACTTGATGGCAAAATATTTTCCGGAAGCTGAGGAACACAACGAAACTCTGGAACAGATCATTGAGACTGTCCACTCCCACACCCTGGCTGTGGAGCTGGCTGCTCGTCTGCTGGGTAAGGGCTTGTTGTCTCCCGCTGAACTTCTCCACAAGCTCCAGACCGAGCATACAGCCCTGGATGCTACGGATAAGATTGGCATTACCAAGGACGGTAGAGCCAGCAAGGAGACCTACTACGGTCATATTCACACCCTGTTCTCTCTATATCTATTGGAAGAAACGCAGCAGGATCTCATGCGGAACCTGTCGCTGTTCCCGATTACCGGCGTATCTGTTCGCCGCACTGCCGATTGGCTGAACCTCCATAATTTGAACGACTTGGATGAGCTGATTGAGACTGGCTTTGTGACTCCAGAACCAGGACATTTGATTCGCCTGCACCCCATGATGCAGGAAATCGCCATTGCTGATCTGAAGCCCTCTGTCACGAAGTGTAGAACGCTGCTGACCAATTTGCAGCAGACCTGCTTGGCTCACGGCATAGATGTAACCTACTTCAAGCAGCTGTTCCAGACCATTGAAAACACCGTTACCTATATAGATAATGATGCCCCTGCTTTCTACTTGAGGTTCCTGGAGGATGTGTTCCCGTACATGGAGAAATACCAATACCTGCCGGGGATGGAACAGGTGATTTCGGCTCTGGAAGTCGAGGTCACAAATTATGGCACCAACGAAGACCGAGCACTGCTCTTGGACTATCGGGCAACTTTGGAAGAAAAACCGCAGAAAGCCATCAAATATGAAAAGGACGCTCTTGCACTGATCCCAGAGATCAACGCAGGAAACGCCCTGTTGGTATCCAATCTTCATGCAAATTTAGGTGGACTGTATGCTGAGGTGAAACAATACGCCCTGGCTGCCGAACACATGGAAACCAGCATCCACATCCTGGAGCAGTATCCGGCCATCCCGAAGCACGACCTGATCGCCCAGGTGAGCAACTATGCCATGCTGCTGTGCAATACCAAGCAGCCGGAGAGAGGCTTTGCCGCCCTGCAAAAGCTGGCGCAGGGGCTGCAAAATCTTGGTCAAGGACACTCTACTGACTATATGACCGTACTGGAAGCTATGGGCGGCATCTGTCTGAACCAAGGCAAGATCCCGGAAGGTACCCGGTATATGCAACATGCACTATCCATCTACGAAGATCTCTGCGGCGGTGATCCTGACATGATGGAAGCAAAGAAACAGGAAATCATGCAAACTTATACCATAGCCGGAGCGAATATCGCCCTACAATTAAAATCGACAAAGAAATAAAAGTTTAGCCCGGTGCTTACTGTCAGAATCATCTAACAGCCAAGCATCGGGCTTTTTTGTCAATGTCGGTGGATATCATTCGTCCTTCAGACATCCAATCCATATTCAATTACTCGGTTAGATACAGGTTTCATCCAACAAAAAGTCAAGAATGTTGATATTCAGCACACCATTATCATCGTACCATTTTTTGCGAATGTCATGCCGAACAATTACTTTAGGAAACGAATCAATAACAAGCGTAAATGGTCTGTTCTCAACCTCTGCTTTTTCTTCCGTAGGAAGTGCATAAGCAGATTGAATATATGTTTTCTTTCCACCTTTTGTTGCAATAAAGTCAATCTCTCTCGGAACCTGAACCGTTCGTCCCTTATCATCTTTTCCGTTTCCATAGACAATTCCGATATCTACCGAATAGCCACGAATTACCAGTTCGTTATAAATGATATTCTCCATTATATGCGTCATTTCCTGCTGACGAAAACCTATACGAGCGTTACGAAGTCCAATATCCTCGCAGTAATATTTGTTAGGATAATCAAAATAACTCTTACCCTTAACATCCCAGCGCTTACATTCACTGAATAAGAAAGCATCTTCAAGATGATTCATATATGCTTTCACCGTATTGTTGGCAACCGTGTTTTCATTGATTCGTTTTTGCTTGGTGTTTAGCGTATTGGCAACCCTGGTGGGATTGGTTAAAGAACCGATAGAGGAACAAAGCAGGTCTAAAATATCCGACAAGACATCTTCGTGCTTTATTTTTTTCCGCTCCACAATATCTTTGATGTATACCTCGGTAAATAAATCCTTCAGGTATTTCATTTTTGCCTCATCATTTGGCCGAGAAAGCACAAGCGGCAAGCCGCCGAAGAAAGCATATTCGTCGAAAGCATCCTGCCTGTCACCACCAACCACACTATAGTATTCTGCAAAACTAAGTGGATGAACATGTATCTCATCGCTACGCCCACGAAATTCAGTAAGGATGTCATTTGACAACATTTTAGAATTACTGCCGGTAACATATACATCTAAATTACGCATGGACTTTAAGTCATTAAGCGCATCATAAAAAGTGATTTTTTTACCATCAGCGTTATATGGGTTTGGTACTTCATCTGACATCTGGATTTCATCAACAAAAAGATAGAACTGGTCATCCGATTGTTCTACTTGACTACGGACATACCGTGCCATCACCAAAGGGTTACGGTACTGAATGTCTTTTGCCAGATCTAATGCAATCGTGATAATG
>ADGC01002708.1_pt1 | contig 13547 bp, 9 predicted proteins | sample 268048 | NCBI WGS metagenome assembly ADGC01 (sample SAMN02954255, study PRJNA42359) | wallaby gut metagenome | biome: terrestrial; feature: wallaby; material: gut; isolation source: foregut contents of Macropus eugenii | host: Notamacropus eugenii | place: Australia
AACTAATATTATCAAAGAATTTTTTCCAAATAACTATTTTACTATCATTAACAACAGTGGCAGGAATTTCTCCTTTAGAAGGCATATCGACTAAATCAACATCTGTCAAATACTCATCTGCTTCAACAATTGTAACAGGAGCAAGCTTATGAGCTTTTAAATAATCATTTAATAATTGTAGGCTTTCGTAATAGCTAGAGCTTTTTCTAACCCAAACCACCCTATTAGCCAAATCATTTAATGAATTTATTGGAAAGTCGGAATTCTTTACTACAAATATTTCCTTTAACCACAATTTTTCAGGAATAGTAAAATCAACAAATCTCTTATATTCTTGCGTTGGACTTATCCCCATCGCAATATCGCCTTTCCCTTCCGCAATAAGATTCATCATTTCATCCTCTCTTACAGGGATAAAATAAATCTTCATGCGTTCAGCTGTTAAATATTTTTTCTTTAAATGAGAGACAAACTTTTTTACTAAAGAAACATACAAACCATCTTGTCGGCCTTTATCCATAAAAAAACCAACATTGTCATATGAAACTAAAACACGTAATGTATGATTCTCTAAAATTGTAGGTAAATCACCTTGAGAATTTAAAAAAACAATTTGTTCATCTTCTTGTTCAAAATCTGGAGACGCGAGAGCTTTACCTGTAAATAATATACAAGCAAGAATTATAAGATTGCAGATAAAAAATAATTTACATCTTTTTTGTAAAAATTCAAAAAGCATAAACTCTCTCTATTTTTAACATATGTTATAAATTTTAACACATTAAAAAATTTCTATTTTGATGTAACTCTTAATTTTAAGTTTAATAATATTAATACTAAATATGATTTTAATTTAATTAATACAATCTAAATTTAAACTAATAAATTTATTAGTTTTTAGTTTATGTTTTTTATTTAAAATTAGCGATATGAAAGAAAATTAAAACTAAATATAGATTTTTATAAAGTCAATCCATAAAAAAGATATTAGAACAAATTTATATTTAAATGATAGCCATTAATAATTTATTTATATAAATATGATGAATGAATCGCAAATGCTAATTAAAACTTAGATTTATTGCAAAAGTTATATTTTATAAAGATTTTATGATTTAAATTATTAAAATCTCTCTTAACTTACTTGGCACATTAAGAGAGATTAGTTGAAATTATAAGGCGTCACTCTTTAATTGAAAGATCATTTTTTCAGCAGAACAAGAAAAAACAAATTTTCCTTTTCTAACAAAGATTGTATCTTCTTTATCTGACATTTCAATTTGCACATTTTCATCTGCAGACTTGGCAATTTCTACATATTCATTATACTTAGAAATAACATCTTCCTTATTTCCTTCTAATGAAAATTCATACACATTATCATCATCACTTATAACTGTACCAATTTCAATGCTACAACCACATTGGTCACAGGTTTCTTTTTTTATTTCATTTGACATACATATACTCCGTAAAAATTGTAGTTCATCAAAAACTACATATATAACAATAACAAAAAAGTAATTTGAATTAATTTATTTTTTATTATTTTATGATTTTTTAAACATTATTTAGAACAATAAACGACCTAATAAGAAAAGTTACAAATTATTTTCTATCAATTATTCCAATCTCAATAATACTAACATATGAGAAACAATGCACCATAGCAAATATTGATTAAAGAAGCTGAGATAGATGTTTTCTTTAACATAGGGTCTAACTGAGCATCAACATGATTCTTATTGATACAAAAAATTGCAGATTTTATAAGTGGAATAAAAACAATTAAAAACATTAACCAAAAATAATTTGCTAAGAAATATGAAGAAAGAAGATATATGCCACAACATATAGATAACAACAATAAAATAAAATGATATTTTTTGCCAAAAGACAAACCAAATTTTACTATTAAAGTATTTTTATTTGTTAAAGAATCATTCTTGTGGTCTCTTAAATTATTTACATTTAAAACCATTACAGCCATAAAACCAGACATCATTCCAAATATTAAAGTATTTATATCAAATGTTTTTGAAATGATATAGCTAGCTCCTAAAACAGCAACTAATCCAAAAAATATAAATACACTAACATCTCCAAGACCTTTATATCCATAAACCAATCCTACAGTATAGGTAATTGCCCCTATCAATGATAAAGCACCAAGAGAAATGAAAGAAAATAAAGCTAAGGGATTATCATAAAATGCTAAAATTAAAGTTAAAAGTCCAACTATCATGGTAATTAGAACTAATATTATGATAGCTCTTTTTAGTTGGCTTCTCGTAAAATCTCCTCGCATTAATCCTCTTTTAGGACCAACTCTATTTTCATTATCTGCTCCACTTATGGAGTCTCCATAATCATTAGCATAGTTAGAAATTACTTGAAGAAATACCGCTGTTATCATAATCAATGTGCTTAAAATTCCATAATAAGCAATTGAATCGATAGTTGTTAATTGACTTAAACCAAGAAAAACTCCTGCTAGAACCGCAGAACAAGATAATGGTAAAGTACGTAGTCTAGCATTTTTGATCCAAACACTTAATTGCATTATTTTCCTCTAAATTAGTGGTATGATAATTTTTTTCATTTAAAAATTAAAAATAACTATAAAATATAAAAAAGAAGTTTTGTTAATTATATATTTTTGAGGCAGTATAAGATATATGCTTAAGACAATTATAAACCTATTGAATCAAAAGCCTATTACATGCCAGAGAACTAAAATAGAAATAAATACTAAAGAAAAAGATTTATATCATAATACATTATTAAATCTTGCATATTTTTTTAGAACGCAAACAAAAGTAAGAATTACCATATTTAGAACCAAAACTGATATTTGGCATATCGGTATTGGTGCAGCTCAACAATTACAAGAATTTTCCTTCGTTCTCAAAACTATAGATAATAAACATTCTTTACAATATACTCCAAAGATTTTATTTGTACTAAATAATAAGAATTTAGAAATAAATGTCTATGAAACATCTTTTATAAACGGTGTTGAAATCTCTACAATTTACCAATTGTCTGCTTTTTTATTAGCAAATTTGAATAGCTTTACAGATAATGCAAATGCAGAAGAAAAAAAATACCTTGTAGACTTAAAAGAACTTGAACTTATTCCATCATTCGAGGAATTTGATAAATCCGTAAATACAGCTCAGGAATTTTTTACACAGGATAAAAATTTTTCAAAAGTTGTACTCTCTCGTATGTGCAAATTTCCACATACACATGACAAAGATGAAATTATATTTGGAATATTAAAAAATCGTGTATTACACGAAAAATCTCTAACTTCAGACAATTCTATAAAATCTAATTATATTTTTGCTTTCATTGCAAATGATAATGATTTAAGTCCTTTTGATGAGAACTTTATTTCATTTACCCCCGAAACTCTATTTGCAATAAAAGGAAATAAGTTATATACCGAAGCTCTTGCAGGATCTGCAGTTCCATATCAAGATGAAAATCTACTGTGTGATAATAAAAATTTTGAAGAAAATAGAATAGTTGCACAAAGTATTGTGGACGATGTAAAAGATTTATGTTTAGCGTTAGAAGTAAAACCAGCAATTTTAAGAAAGCTAGCTTATATTACTCACATCTTAACTCCAATTGAAGGTAATCTAAAAAATGCTACAAATGCAATAGACATCTTAAACGCTTTGTATCCAACTCCTGCAATACTTGGTTATCCTAAAAATATTGCCAATAGTTTTATTAATAAATTTAATAATATCGAAAAAAAATTATTTTCTGGAACTGTGGGAATAATAAATGAAACTAACTCAGAATTCATAGTATTACTAAGATCTGCTCATATATCCCAAAATTCTATAAAGATTTATGCCGGAGCAGGAATTATGCCAACATCTAGTTCTAGAGCAGAATGGCTAGAAACAGGCATAAAAATGACACCTATCCTACAATCATATAATTCAAATTTATTAGATATTATTAAAAATATTGTAAATGCTTTATCTTAGATATAAAAACTGAGATTAAATTGCACGGGAGCCTAAAATGAATAATAGTATAAATAGTGCTACTTTTATTTTAAAAATATTGCAAACTTTAAATATTAAAAATTTTGCAATCGCACCTGGTTCTAGAAATGCACCATTTTCTCAAGCATTAGACATTTTAAGGATAAATGCAGATGTTCTATTTGATGAAAGAAGTCTAGGATTCTTTGGATTGGGAACAACTAAAAGTACTTTTAATTCTTCTTGCATCATAACAACTTCAGGAACCGCTGTAGGAAATTTATTTCCAGCTGTGATGGAAGCTCATACAACTCATGTTCCACTAATAATAATTACCGCAGATAGACCTTATGAATTACATGAAGTAGGCTCCAATCAAACATGTAATCAACATAATATCTTTGGTGCATATGCAGAGTTCTTAAATATACCAGGTTTTAATAGCCAAGATACAGAATGTAAAAACATAATCTGCAACAGAATATTACAACATTATATAAAAGCACAACACTATCAAGTTCCATTGCATATTAACGTTGAACTTGCTGCTCCACTATACGGTAACTATGACGCCAATATAGTAGCATATAAACATTCTGATTATTCTTTTAAGAATATAGCCTTAAGTTCAATTCCCAATAAGCATCTTCAATTTAATAACATTGTAGAGCTTATAAAAAATAACCCTGCCTTTAAATCTGTATTCATTGTAGGAGCAATGAATAGCAATGAAACAGAAATGTTATATAGATTTGCAGTTGCAAACTACATCCCAATCATTGCAGACGTTCAAAGTAACCTTAGAAAATATCCTGGAGTAATTTCAGCATATGAATTAGATATAGTGGGAAAAACAGGAATTATTAAATATCTAAAAGATTGTGAGTCATTTTTTATATTTGAAGGCAGATTTATATCTAATAATTTACTAGAAATTATCAATGAAAGCACTGCTAAAAAATATTTTTTCAGTAAATATTTTGAGAATTTAAATGCAACTAATTCACAAGGTGTATATTCTATAATTAACTACTTCGATACATTTGCAGCTGATTGTCCTGAATTATCCACAGATAATGAACAGATAATTCACAGATACACTAATAGTATATGTGAATTATTAAAAGCTTGTAACCATCGTAATAAAACAGAATTTCCGAAAAATTCAGAAATAGAAATGTTTAATGAAATAAACCATGCGATTGAAAAACAACTATTTTTAGGAAATAGTTTGGTTGCAAGATATGCTGATACTGTACTTGTTTCATCACATAATATATTTTCAAATAGAGGATTATCAGGAATTGATGGACTTATAGCTACAGCATGTGGCATAAGCAAAAATCAACCCACAATAGCAGTACTTGGAGATACTTCTACAATCTATGATTTATCTAGTATTGCACTATTAAAACAAAATCCTGTAAAACTTATAATCTTTAACAATAATGGTGGCAAAATTTTCGATAAATTCCCAATATGTAAACAACAAGTAAAAGAAAAGTTTTTTACTAACAAGGTGGATATAAATTTTGAATTAATATGTAAAGCTTTTAACATTCATTATTTTAATCCTAAATCAAAAGAAGATTTTGCTTCATTATTAAAGACCCCACTTAGTAAGATAACTCAAAACGTGCAAATGGGATGTGTTATAGAATTAAAGTTTAATGAAGACGCAGGATTAAAAGCATATACTCAATTTTTAACATCAAAATAGAAATAATAAATAAAAAAATGTTCTATTGATAACAAGTCCAATTCTTATCAATAGATAACAAATAAATTCGTTCACAAATTTAGGAATATAAAATGCATATTGTTTTCCTTCATGGATTTTTAGGTTCTGTTAATGAATATCTAAAAGTAGCAAGTTTCCTACCTTACCAAACTGAACTATTATCATTACCTAACCATGGTTGTAGTGATGCTAATGTAGATTTTTCTAACGTTAATAGTTGGCTTGAAGAACAACTTATAACATTAAAAGTTAAAGAATGCGTACTTTACGGTTATTCTTTAGGCGGCCGAATTGCTTTAAATTATGCTTTAAATCAAGAAAGACCAAAAATCAAGATTCGAGGCTTAATTATTGAAAGTGCAAATATTGGATTAGTTGATAAAGAACAAAAAAATCTTCGTCTTAAAAATGACAAAGAATGGGCGCAAAAATTTAGTTCTCAAGATATGCAAGCAACATTACAAGAATGGTATGAACAACCATTATTTGCAAACTTATCTCAAGAAGATAAAGAGTTTTTAGTTCGTAGTAAAAAATCACTATCTGGTAAAAAAATGGCAGAATGCTTAGTAAATTTAAGTTTAGCCAAAATGCCTTTTATGGGCGAAAAATTGAAACAAAGCAATTTGCCAATAAAATATTTATATGGTGAAAAAGATGAAAAATTTAGTTTAGTTGCCTCCAAAATTAAAAATTACAATAATGAAAAGATTGTAATTAAGCAGATCCCTAATGCAGGACATAACTGTCATTTTTCTAATTCTGCAGCTGTAATTTCAGAAATAACAGATTTTATGGAAAAACTAAATCAATAATATTTAATACCCTTATTTACTAATAAAATGATATTATTTATTATTGCGTTATACACCATATATCCACAGAATAATATTAGTAGTAAACAATATACACACAATATATTCACAGCTTATATACAAGTATAGAGAGAACAACATGAAAAAAAATGATCCTTCACTTTATGAAAAAGTTGAATGGCAAGAATATACCGAATCTCTTAAATTTACGGATATTCTTTATCACAAATCCAAAGATGGTATTGCTAAAATCACTATTAATCGCCCACATGTAAGAAACGCTTTTCGTCCACAAACAGTAATTGAAATGGAAAAAGCACTAAGTGATGCTCGTTTCGATGAAAAAATTGGTGCAATTATATTTACTGGAGCAGGTGATTTAGCTTTCTGTTCAGGTGGAGATCAAAAAATTCGTGGTGATTATGGTGGGTATAAAGATGAATCAGGGGTACACCATTTAAACGTATTAGATTTACAACGACAAATAAGAACTTGTCCAAAACCAGTTGTTGCTATGGTTGCAGGTTACGCTATTGGTGGTGGTCATGTTTTACATTTGGTTTGTGATTTGACAATTGCTGCAGACAACGCAATTTTTGGTCAAACAGGTCCAAAAGTTGGTTCTTTTGATGGTGGTTTTGGTGCTTCTTATATGGCAAGAATAGTAGGTCAAAAGAAAGCTCGTGAAATTTGGTTCCTATGTAGACAATATAATGCCCAAGAAGCATTAGAAATGGGATTAGTTAATACTGTAGTTCCACTTGCAAATCTTGAAAAAGAAACTGTTGCTTGGTGCCGTGAAATGTTATGCCAAAGCCCAATTGCTTTAAGATGTTTAAAATCAGCTCTTAATGCAGATTGCGATGGACAGACAGGTTTACAAGAACTTGCAGGTAACGCTACTATGCTCTTCTATATGACAGAAGAAGGCCAAGAAGGTAGAAACGCGTTTAACGAAAAGAGAAAACCTGACTTCTCTAAATTTAAACGAAACCCTTAATAACAATATAAAAATATACTCCCCAAAGAATCACTAAAGTTCAAAACAACTTATGACTTACAAATTGTTTTATTACGATATTCCTTTTAAGCATCAAGTAAAAATGAAAAATTTAAGCTTAAATAGCAGAAAAGGATTACTAATAAATAAAGATGATACTTGGGGAGAAATCGCTCCATTACCAAATTTTTCTACTGAAGATTTCACCTCAGCCTTCGAAGAAGCAAAACTATTAGTAACAGCGCTCAACAATAACATAGAATACAAACCAACATTACCTTCTGTTGCTTTTGCTAAGCTGATGCTTGAATATCCTATGACTAATTATGAAGATAAAGCCACTCCTTATAATTTCGTTCTAGGAAATCCTACTGAAGTATATTTAGAAATAGAAAAAAAAATTAAAGAACAAAACAATCAAAATAGTCCCATCACTTTTAAAATAAAATTTGGACAATATAATCAAAATGATGAGTTATATTTAATAAAGAGAATCTCTTTATTAAATAATATCCAAATAATAGTGGATGCTAATTTACAAATAACTCCACAAATTGCTAACAATATTTCTCAATTATTAGGTAAAAAACTGCTATATATAGAAGATCCTTGTAATAGTCTAGAAACATCGTTCAATTGTAATTGCAATCTTGGTCTTGATGAATTAGCCAGAGAACAAAATGTGTTTAATAAATTTATCAACAATAAAGAAAAAAACACTAAAAATAAAAAAATATATTTAATACAAAAACCAAGCTTAAATCTTTATTTATCAAGCAATATATTACCTAAATTTATATCCCAAACGAGTAATAATATTAACAATAATCTCATATTATCTTCAGCTTTTGAATCTCCTATAGGAATTGAATATTTAGAAAAAATTTCTACTAAATTAAATTTAATCGCAGTTGGAACGGACACACAAAAATATTTTATAGATGAAGCTTTAGATAAAGAAATTTTTATAAAGAAATTTATAAAAGAATTAAAATAAAAGAAACGAAAAATGTGTACTTTAGAATTAACCAACTATATCAATAATATCCTAAACAATAACAATATATTGTGCCCTCTAAGAAGAGCAGCATTACTTGCTCCTAATCAAATTGCGATATCAAATAACAATATAAAAATTTCTTACCAAGAATTAGACCACATTGTCTCCCTTGCAACCCAATATATAAAAGAAAACTTTATAAATATTGGTTACCAAGTATATAAAAAACAATCCACAACAGACTCAAAAGATATCCACAATTATGAAAATAGTTCTTTAAATATAAAAATATTCACAATAATTGCGACTCCAACTGTTAGTTATATTATTACAGTGTTGGCACTTATGCGTTTAAACGTAAGCTTTATACCGCTATCAACTTCTGTTGATATCTCAAAAATAAACGATTTAAAAGAATTCAATATTTGTCATATTGAACATGAAAAAATATTTAATGAAGATTTTTATAAACAGATTATATACAAGCTATCAACAAGTAACCCACATAATAACAAGCAAAATCTGTGTTTAAAATCACATATTTTTTTAAACCATTCACATCCTTTTGCTATTATAGAAACATCGGGTTCTACAGGTTCTCCTAAAAAAATAACTCACACTTTAAAATCAATTTTATTAAATGCAATTGGAGCTAATGAACTTTTTCCTTTAAAAGAAGGAGACAAATATTTTTTAAGTTTGCCTTTAAATCATGTTGGTGGCCAATCTATCATTTTTAAATCATTAATAGCACTATCAGAAATAGTGTTACCAGAAAAGCAACCCCAAAGATTATTAAATCAAATAGAACAACAATTACTAAAAGATAATATTAACAAACTATCACTTGTTCCTACTCAGCTAAAATCTTTGTTTGAAAATCCTAAGGTTCCTTTTGAAAAAGCCCTAAATTTAAATGCTATAATTTTAGGCGGCGCTCCTATGCCATATGAGCTTTTAGAAAAGTTTCTCAAAAAATTTCCCAATATTAAGATATATACTAGTTATGGCATGACAGAAACGGCTTCACAAGTTATTACATGTAGATATTCACTTACAAATAATGAGTGGAAAAAACACCCTTTTATTGATATCAAAATAGTACACGAAGAAATTTTTCTAAAAGGAAATGTAATAGCTTTAGGAAAACTAGAAAATCATAAAATTACTCCAATTACAGATGAATTAGGATATTTACATACTTCAGATCTTGGTAAATATGAAAACAATATTTTAGAAATATATGGTAGAAAAGATAATATCTTCATTAGTGGCGGTGAAAATATCAGTCCTGAATTTATCGAGAATGAAATCAAAAAATATAATCTTGTCGAAGATATTGTTATTGTTCCTATTCCTGATGAATATTGGGGTAACATATGTTGCGCTATAGTAAAAACAAATAAAAATCTCTCAGAATTAAAAAATGAATTTAGCTCATATTTACCTAAAATTTTTGTGCCTAAAATTTACTTAAATTGGCCACAAGATTTTCCAATAACATTAAAAATTCAAAGAAAAAAATTTAAGGAATATGCTATTTCAAAATTAAATTGTGCATAAATATCATCAAAATAATAAGATATGTCATTTTGATACTTTTAAGTTAATCAAATAATAATTAAAATAGCACTATGAAAAAATCAATTGCTAATTAACTTTTATATAAATACAAAGTTAAAACATTCTCAGAATACTAGGAAAAATATGTTTAATAATCCAATCCTTCAACAACTAAAGAATCAATATAATAAAGAAAAAAAAGATAATCCTAATAGCAATAAAGAAACTGTTGCTAAGGAAAATACTGTAAAAAAAGAACAGAAGAAATCAAATAATTTTGTTGCATCCAATATTAATAATAAAAATTTAAATGCTAGCAATTTAGTTGAAGGAATTGTAAAAGCAACTGATAAAGGATATGGGTTTTTAGAAACATCAAACAGAGAAAGCTACTTTCTACCACCTCCTGCAATGCGTAATCTTATTCATGGGGATAAAATTTTAGCAAAGATAACATCAAATGGTGATAAACAACAAGCTCAACCATATGAACTTGTACAACCTTATCTAACTCGTTTTTTAGCAAGAGTAAAATTTAAAAATGGAATGCTTTTTGCGGTTGCAGATCATCATGCCATAAAAAACGAATTTCAAGCTAAAAACTTGGTAAAAGATAGAAGACTAAAAGAAGGTGATTGGGTTATAGCTAACATGACCAAACATGCCATGACTAATAAAGGTGTACATATTGTGGAAATATCAGAATACATAACATATGCAAATGATCCTCAAGCGCCATGGTGGGTTGTTTTAAGAGACTTAGACTTACCAAAAGAATGCCCTAGTGAACAAAAAGAATATATATTCTTAGAAAATAATTTACCACGTGTCGATTTAACAAATCTACCATTTGTAACCATTGACAGTGAAAAAACCAAAGATATGGATGACGCGTTGCATATCACTCGCAACGAAGATGAAAGTTGGACTTTAAGTGTTGCTATAGCAGATCCTACAGGCTATATTCCTGAAAATTCTGAATTAGATAAAATAGCAGCCAAAAGAGCATTTTCTATTTATCTTCCTGGTAGAGATATCCCAATGCTACCAAGAGAAATGAGCGATAATTTATGCTCATTAAGAGAAAATGAAGAACGTAACTCCCTAGTAGCTCAAATTCATATCAATCAAGACGGCGCAGTAGATTTTGAAAAAAGCAAATTTATGCTTGCTGTGATCAAATCTCAAGGAAAATTAGTATACGATAAAGTTTCTGATTACCTTGAAAACATTGAAACAGATTTTAAGCCTAATGATGTAATAGCAGAACAAATTCAAGAATTAAGAAATTTTGCTATTGCAAGAGGTGAGTTCAGACAAAAACATACTACGATTTTTAAGGATAGACCTGAATATGATTTTGTATTAAACAAAGAAGGAGCTCTACAAGAAATCGTAATTACCCAAAGAAGAATTGCCAACAAAATCGTTGAAGAAGCAATGATCGTTGCTAACACTTGCGCAGGTAATCTTTTAGCTCAAAAGGTAAATGCAGGTATATTTAATGCTCATAGTGGCTTAGATTCTGAAAAAATAAATGATGCAATAGAATTACTAAAAGAATTTAATTGTCCTATTACAGATAAAGAAGAATTATTATCTATCAAGGGATTCTGTGCAATGAAACGTTGGATTTCAGAATCAGAAAATGACTACCTTGATGCTCGCATCAGAAAAATGCAAGCTTTTGCTACAATATCTTCAACTCCAGCTCCTCACTATAGTTTAGGACTTGATTACTATGCAACTTGGACTTCTCCAATTAGAAAATTTGGGGATATGATAAATCATCGTTTAATCAAATCTATCATAGCTGATTTGCAATCACCATTAATTCCAAATTCAGAAACTATAGAATCAATGAACGATGCTCGTAGAAAAAATAAAGTTGCCGAAAGAGGAGTTAAAGATTGGTTATATGTTGAATATTTAAAACCACATCTTCTAAACAAGACAATTTTTAATGCTGAAATATTTGATATTAGTAAAGGTGGATGTAGAGCGCAAATTCTAGAAAATGGCGCTACAGTATTTATTCCTGGTAGTAATATTTGCGAAAATCGCGATCGTATCAATATAGACCCTGTAAAAGGATATATATATATTGATAATAATCTAACTTATCAAATAACTCAAAAGGTAAAAGTACAAATAACCAAGATTGACGATATTAATCGTTCAATTGTAGGACAAATTATAGACTAACAAAATTCTGTAATTTAACTTAAAATTTTACCGTAACCCAAAAGCCCCAAAAGTTAAAACAACAACTTTTGGGGCTTTTTATTCAAATTAAAATTTTTAGTTCAATATTTGTAATTTTATTGCTTTATACCACTATGACGAAGTAAAGCATCTACCTTTGGTTTTCTGCCTCTGAAATTTACAAAAAGATCCATAAATTCTTGAGAACCACCTTTTGATAATATCTTATCAAGGTATTCTTTACCAACTTTTGGATTTAAAATTCCTTCTTCTTCAAACTTAGAGAACACATCAGCAGATAAAACTTCAGCCCATTTATAGCTATAGTAACCGGCAGCATAACCACCTGCAAAAATATGAGTAAAACCATTTTGGAAACGATTGAAATCAACTGTTGGCACCACTGCTACTTGTTCACGCACTTCATTTAAGAATTCTTGAGCATTTTTGCCTTTTTGATGTTCGCTATGAATTCTAAAATCAAACAAAGCAAATTCTATTTGTCTCAACATTGCCATTGCTGAATTATAGTTTTTAGAAGCAATCATATTATCCAAGAGTTCTTTTGGTAATTTTTCTTCTGTGTCTATATTCTTAGCAAGGAAATCTAAAACAATTGGTTCCCAAGTAAAGTTTTCCATGAATTGACTAGGTAATTCAACAGCATCCCAAGGCACTTTTTTAATACCAGCCAAATTTGAAGTATTAACCGTTGTTAATAAATGATGTAAACAATGTCCAAATTCATGGAATAATGTCTCAACTTCATCGTGGTTTAATAAAGAAGGCTTATCACCAATAGGAGGAACAAAGTTACAGATTAAATAAGCCACAGGTTTTTGAATTGAACCATCTTTTAAAACCTTACGGTCAATACAAGAGTCCATCCACGCGCCACCATTTTTCTTTTCACGTGCGTATAAATCTGTAAAAAAACTACCTATTAATTCATTTTTTTCATTAAATATTTCAAATAAATTAACGTCTTTATGCCAAGCTTTAATTGGTTTTGAACTTTGTTTAACTTGAATATTAAATATTTTACTAACTAATTCAAAAAGACCTTTTAAAACATTAGGTAAAGCAAAATAAGGACGAATCATTTCATCTGAAATAGATATCTCTTTTTGTTTTAATAATTCGCTGTAATAAGAAAGATCCCAAGGTTCTAAATCTACTGCACGTATCATTTGCAGCAAAATCATTGATTTCT
>ADGC01001005.1_pt1 | contig 13497 bp, 8 predicted proteins | sample 268048 | NCBI WGS metagenome assembly ADGC01 (sample SAMN02954255, study PRJNA42359) | wallaby gut metagenome | biome: terrestrial; feature: wallaby; material: gut; isolation source: foregut contents of Macropus eugenii | host: Notamacropus eugenii | place: Australia
GAGATTCCAGCGAGAGTTAAATCACCAATAATATCTATGCCATTTAAAAACTTTGCGGCACCAGATACTAAAAGATCTTTTAATTGCGCCATTGCGTTTATGCCCCCTTATATGCGTATGAAATTAAGCTTTAGACATACGATTAAAAAATTCTGTAACCTTTTCTCTAAAAGCTCTAAAATCTTCATCAACCACATCCATATCTAAAGTTGCCATTTCTGGAACTGACTCTACTGGTGGTAAAGCATCTTCGGATTCTGTTGTGGTAGTAGTTTCTTCTTCAGTGATGACTTTCTCACTATCATCTTCAATTTTATTCTCAGTCTTAATAGGATTCTGAGATTGTTTAAGATTATCCTGCGTAGAAACACTATAATAAATTGTATCAAAATCTTCAAGCCATGAGGCAGAAAAAATAGCCATCTGGTCTCCATTCTCATTTACACTCTGACCTGAAAAAGTAACATTTGCATTAGACATAGTCAACATAATATCTTATTCTCCTTTTTTATCTTTATGATACCATATTTTTTCGTTTATGTCAACATAAGAAGATTTTTAGAGCGGACTTCCAATTTTATCCCAAATAAATAGAAGATTTTTGGAAGTCCTCATACAAACTCATAAAATTTATTTGCTTTTATCGAGCCATCTTTAAATATCTTCCCAGTCTCTCCTTCTTCGGTTAAAATTTTAGCTTTAACCAATCCTGTCTTAGTTACATTATCATTAGTGATATCAGAAGACTCTATATATGATGTAGTTAATAGATTACCTTCATTATCAATGGCAGTCCTTACTTTATATAAACGTTCTACGTCTTCAGCAGAGAGAGCGGTTGCATAAATTCGGAAATCTGCCATATTCATATCCACTTGACGATAAGCACCACCAGCATGTCCAATTCCAATTTTAATCCCATTAAAAGTTGGTAACGTTCCTGACAATGCTCCTGTTTGAACTAATTCGCCATTTATATAACATTTAACATCATTTCCATCAAACGTAATAACATTATGTCGCCAAGTAGAATTATCTTTAATAATTTGGCTACCTAACTCTACAGAAGAGGAACCATTATAAATTCTAAAATGTCTATCCCAGTTGGCAATAGCAGTAGTATTATAATCTGTGCCTTGCTCAATGCTGGTTGAATTAGAGGTGGTTTCAAATATACCTCCTCTGCCATATTTATTAATTCTTCCCCACCAAGCAATAGTAATTTTATTTGGTGCTGTTAAAGTAATTGGAGCGGTTATATATTTTGCACCAGTAATTGTATTTGAAGATCCATCCACTGTAGTTCCATTAAATTTATAACTACCTAATCCAATAGGAGAATCATTAGACTCCCAAGAAGGCTTAGAAGTATCAGTATATGCTGCATTATGTCGATATCCAGAAGCATCATAAATTGTATGATTATTCCAAATAGCTGGTATATCAATAGCTTCATTTAATATTCCAATATTACTGTCAGACATACACATAGGATAATGGAGAATTAGCCCCTGGGCTAATTCTCCAACCTCTCGAGGCGAAAGACAATGATTATAAATTCTAAAATCATTTAATTTATGAGAACCATTACCAAAGCTAACATAGTATTTTTTATCAAATGTAAAATTAGAAATGGCATTATTTTTTTGAGTGAATTGTTTTCCATTTTTATACCCTATTAATTTACCATTTCCAAAAGTAAAACATACATGAACCCACTCATTATCTGGGAAAAATCCACTTTGAACTCCACTGCCTAAAGTGCCCATTGACCAATGAAAGTCGTTTTTTGTAGAGTAATTAAAAAAATCCCAGCTTCTAACTGCACCAGAATCTCCTTCAGAATTACCTTGAAAGCCACAAATTGCATGATTTGAGCCATTTGCCCCACCATTATTATACCAAAAGGCAATAGACATAGCGGTATTATTAAATATCTGCGCAACGCTCGATTCTGCGATCGTAAGCTTGCCAGCAGATAAACATTTACCTATTTTACCATTATTATCATAGGTAATATTTGTGGCGTTTATTACAATATTACCTATACCTTGATTAACAGTATCCCCATTAAGAGGGTACCAAGCAATTAAACTCATAATTACATATCCCCATTAGTCAAAAACAAATTCTACACAATTAAGAGCCTCATCAAATTTTAAAGTACAACCTTTTGAAATTTGATTATTATCAATTCGCACCGATTTAGCACTTAATTGTTTTCCAATACTTGCGCCACCCGTTACTACTAAAGCCGCATCAGCTGTTGAATTTAACGAATCTGCAGCAGACTCTATTATTAAATTATTTCCAAGAGTCAAAGTATTAGTAATACTTGCGGTCCCTGCTACTGTTAGGTTTCCACTTAGCGCAGTATTACCTGTTACAGAAAGAACTCCTCCAACGTTTAAATTATTATTTATCACAGCTCTATTCTGGACAGTTAAAACGCCTGGAAGAGTTGTGTTACCGCTTGCATCTAACAAAGTTAATGTTCTTGTTAATGTAGCAAAATTACCATTATATTGTCGAATGTAAATTGGTTCATTGCCATTATCTGCTGTAGCAAATTCAACAAAACCACCATCCGAAGCTGAACCACCAGATCCAATTCGCCAATAATCATTATTAGCCATTGTTCCTTTAATTTGTGTAGTTACAGTGCCATCTACCTTATTAGATCCATTTGTAGTAAATAAGGTTCCTGTTGAATGAATATCTTTTATATTAATAGACTCTGGTAAATGTAAGAGATATAAATCTTGAGATCCATCAACTGCAATTAAGTCAGTAGTTTTTGTTTGATGTTCACCATCTGTAATACCAAAACTTTTCGCACTTGTCCAAGCGTTAGCATAGGGACTACCCATTAAAAATCTCTTAACGCTTTCTTTTTTAGTAGAAGCATCTATAGTTTTTGTATCAAAATAAATATATCCTCGATCAGGAGTATTTTGCGGATCGATTGCAAAATATACTTGACCACTAACTAATTTATCTGTCGGCAAATTTGCAAGTTCGCCAGTTAAAAAATGAATCTTATCATTTGCCATTTTATATACTCCTTTCTCACTTGTTCTATTTTATTAGAAAAAATATAAAAATCTATTATTATATATTGCCCAATAAAACAAAAATAAGGGGAAACCCCTTAAAAGAGGTTTCCCCTAAAAATATATTATTTATCATCCATCCTACTACGATCTGTTGCATCATACCAATATGTTTGAGTCTCTCTTTTTAATTGGTTTAATTGATAAACAACATTCAAATATGCACTTTCATAAGGGTCATATTTGTCAACAATCGTATAATAGGTTTCAGCTACATTATAATTATTTGCCTTTTGGTATTTTCCCTCATTATCTTTAATATAATAAGTTATTCCTTTAGCAATGTTACTCTCGAATGTTTCTCTATCTATATTAATTTTAATATAGATATCAGTCATTCTGATACCTTCTTTAATCTTACTAGTAGCAGGTATAGTATTTAAATTAAAGGTTACATATGACTTAGTTATATCATCAATTTTAAAAAATCTAATGGAGTAAGTAATATCTCCTGCGGCCTTTGTCGCCTCGCCCTCAATGCACCAAGGAACCAACATTTCCCAATTATCATGATCACTTGCAAAAGTTTCAATATCATAAAAAGGAACTTGATATATCCTTTTATCTCCTAGAGCGTTAATATACTGAATAACACATCCGCATTGGGATAAATCCATATCTTGATAGAATCTACTTACTCTAAAATAGACAGTTTCTGATTCATGATCATCAAGAACACTCAAAAATTCTGGAGACTCTACTGTTCTTGAATCTAAATCTATACGATAAATATGCTCATCTCGAGGGAGTACAACTGCTAAGCTAGGAATATTTCCATTTTCATTAATTTTAAACAAAGCTGAAAAATATTCATCTGCGCTAGTAATCATATGTTTTAACTCCTTTCTCGTATATATTTATTAACCAGCTACTACAAAGATTTTACTTACAGATTCTGCTGAAGTATCATTCTTAGCATTAGAAACTACACAATAATACATACCACCAGTAGGAGGAACAAATGTACTTTCTGTCGCATCTGTAATTAAAATATCATCACTCTTTTCTAAAGTAACTTCACCATCTTCAATTTGGCGCTTTAACGTTTTTAATTCAGAAGCTGCTGCTTCATAAATGCCAGTAATACCTTCATATTCAATGTCTCCATCCTGAGAACTTAAATACCATTGATAAGTAATATTACCTTTAACATTCCAACGTTTACTCCAAGCTTCATCAACACTAACTGTCATAGCTTCATGTTTGCTTAAATCAATAGAAACTCTTCCATTTTCATCAACTACAGGCTCTACTAAGACAGGAGCTTCTGCTGGATAAGAAACTTGACATTCAGTAATAGCGTTTTCTTCAGTTACTCCAATTGTACTTTCGCCATTTTTAGTATTAATAACTTTTACTCTATAAGTACCCTCAACATCTTTAACAGCATCATCTTCAAGACCTGCGTAATTGATAGTTAAAGTCTTTCCATCAGTAGATAGCCTAGAATCTTCAGCATCAAGCTCTACGAATTCATCAGCAATACCATCATCTTCAGCATAAGGAGAATGATGATTTACTGACCACACATATGTTAAAAGACCATTCTTTGTGCCATTTTCCTCTTGGTTATCAACCTCAATAGTTAAAACTCCAGGAGTCTCTTCTGTTACATATACATGTTCAGCAAGAGATCCTACAATAGGAACCTTTGGAGAAGGAACGATACACTGTGTAGAAGGAGTATAAGTAGAATTTTGATTACCAACATTATTTGCGGCAGTTGCATAATAAATACCTGTTGATTTAGCTACGCAGGTTGCAATCTTCTCATATACTACAACAGTTTCATCATCAGGGAAACCAGTTGTTGAATCATAAATAGAATAACTCTTATTAATATCTGTTGACTTATCCTTATCCTCAATATAATATACTTTATTCTGTGGTGTAGTATCCTTTGTTGGAATAAACTCAAAAACATTATCAATTTGAGAATTATTCTTTGCATCATGAAGATCTACACGACTCCAGTCATAAGTAATTACACCGGCGTCTGGAGAATTAGCTTGAACTAATAGTTTATATTCGCCATTTTCATCCAAATCTACATAATAAGCATCTTCATGCTTCTTAATATTAGGATCATATACATCAGTTAAGTCTAAGATGTAATATGGTTCTCCAGCCTGTGCCTGACCTGTTAAAGTTGTCTTAGAAGTTTTAATTCTATTAATTAATAACTCATTATCTGCTTGAGTATTAATTAATTTTTCGATATTATCAATATCAATAGCAAAATCTAAAGTTGGATTAACTTTAACTGTAGCAGTCTGAGTTGCTAAACTGAAACTGAAAGTTGTCTTAGAGGTATCGTCTGTCCATTTATAGAAACGAACTGCAAACTGAATTTGTCCTTGAGTTTTAGTTACTGAGTTTGGAATAGCCCAACCAAAAATCATTTTATTAGGCTCACTCATAATGTCTACTACAAAAGGAGTTGATACACCTTGAATGCCCTCTGCATTAATCCACTGAATGTAAATGTCTGTATCATCTAAGTCTTTTGCATCAAAATAACGATCTACCTTAAAGTAAAGAACTTCAGCTAGTTGATCTCCTTGAACCGCAATTCCATTATCACTAAACGCTTTTGGAATTGTAATTATTCTTTTATTGGCATCAATTTCAAAATAATCTTCTCCAATAGGGAGCATTGCATATCTGCGGCCTTCAGAATGCACATCATTAGTACCAAGCTTGAGCAATTTTGGCAATGCCGCAAAATACTGCTCAATGGTAGAGATTGGATTCTCAGCTACTCTTGACCCGTCTTCAGCTTCTGTAAAAGTCAGACCAGTACCAGGCTCTTTAGCTTCAGCTTCTACTAAAGCCTGTGTAGCTTTTTCAAAACGCGCTCTGTATGCAATAGCGGTTGATTTATCTACATAAGTAATCACTATTAAATTCCCAATCCTTTCTTTAAAAATTTTTTAGAAAGAGGATAAAAATAAATTTTATCCTCTTTCGACTTCATTATTATTAAAAAAATATCTTCATAAAAATAATCTAATTTGGCCAGCTTAATTAAGCATCTATTTCTGTCCAATTTGCCAAATCATCTTTAAAAATAGTTATACTTTCTACCTTGACAGTTCCATCAGTTAAAAGCTTTTTATTGTCAGCCTTTAATTTATATTGAACCATGGAAGGAATACCCTCCAGATGAACTGGAGTGGTAACCGTTCCATTGGTTCCAAGGTAGGTATATAAAATTTCTTGCTTCATTATTTTATTTACCTCCTAAAGATAATTATGCCCCTTTTGCCGGCAAAATGTTCCAAGTTACACCAGTAGCGGATGCAGGAATAATTAAGTTCTTATCTCTCATACTCTCAAAGAATTCTTTACAGGTCTCATTACCGTAATAACAGGTAATTGATCTAGGATATCTAGTAGTATTGTAGAAGATAGGCGTTGTAATAGCGTTATCTCCCATGAGATATAAATTACTTCCTTCTGTTTCGGTACCAAATTGAACACTATCAATTAAGCATCTATATGAGTTAAATGCTCTACCTCCCATATATTCAACTTTTGGTCCAATAACAAAATTATATGGCACTCTCTGATCTTGAGATTCAGCATTAGCTGTATCAATACCAGAACCAGAATGCATATAAGCTGCTAATGTAGTGCAATTAAAAGTAGAAGTTTTCAATGCGTGACATTGACTAAATACATATCCCTCTATACTAGTAAGCGTATCAGGGAATTTTACATCTACCAATGAAGTACATCTATTGAAGGCAGAACTTGATATAGTTGTTAATTGAGAACCTTCTTCAAAGAACACATAAGTTAAATTTACACAATCTGCAAATCCTCCGACAAGAACATTTCCACCCATAGTACTTGGTATATAATTACTACCAATTTGAAGAATTGGTAATCCATTATAAGATGCAGGAAGAGTAATTTTACCTCTTAATTCACTTGGTTCAATACCAGTTGGATTAGTAGTTTCATTATATAAATTTAATGCAACTCTATATCCTTGTCCATTCGACATTGGAGTATATGATAAATATTTATTGTCTAAAACAGAGTCATAAACGTTCTCTTGGACAAATACTGCATAGAAAGTCATATCAGAAGTTGCAATAACTCTATTAACATTTACTAATTTTGCAGTATTGCGGTTTCTAGCAATTACAGTAGTTCTATCCTGTGTCCAACCAATAAAGGTATATCTTTCTTCTTCTGGCAGAGCAGAATCATCAAGATATGGTAAAATATTTGGTTCAACAATATAATCACCATATAAAACTCCAAGAGCTGAACATGCATCAGTAAAGCCTGCATTTGTTGTTCCAACCTTAAACTGCATTGTAAATTCATGTCTTACAAATACAGCATAGAAAGTATAGTCATAAATTCCCTCTACTGCGCTAGTATGAGTATTATTTCTCCACACAATATCATTTCCAGTTAAATCTTCCATATTACCATTTCCGATAACATCATCAGATTTAGTCGAAGTAGACCATCCAAGGAAGTCATAATTATCTCTCTTAGCCGCATCTCTATATTTAGAGTAAGGACTTGTAAACTGACCTGGTTCTGAAAGTACTTCAGTACCAATTACTGTTTGTGTTCCATCAGCTTCTTCTTGGATAAATGTTGCTTTATATTTCTTATCCACCTTGGCAAAATGAATATTTAAATTGCTCTCAGAGAATCCTGTTGTATCATTTAAAAGAGTATTTCTAATCTGATATTCATCAATAGGATCGCTATTATTAATATAAATATTACCAGTTAATACAGGAACACTTAAATCTTCAGTAGAAGTAATATTCTTATACTGTCTTAACTGAATAAAATCAAGCAACATATTAATATCAGTTAACTTATTAGAGTTTTCTGCTTCAGTTTCATCATAAGTATAAACCAAACCATTAGTTAAATCAATATTCCATTGTGAACCATTACTATATTCATATACGGTAAAACCATAATGTCCATCATCTTTATAATAAGTTTTAGAAGATTCATAGTAAGTTCCTTCATCTACTTGTTTATAAGGACTCCAATCTATATTTCTCAAAGAGATCTTTAAATCTTTAGAGCCTGCACTCTCGCCTTCTTTATAGATTCTATAAAGTGCGTAGATGATATCGTATAGACCATAGCCTAAAGCTCCACCAGTAATATCAATCTGAGATAAGTTACAAGATAATGTACTTGGAATTTCAGTTGTTTTATCAATTTCTAAATTAGTCAAACCCGCAATATATAAACCTTGTTTAGCAGTCCATTCATTAGTTATTTCATTATATTTAGAATAATAATCATCTTTTGAATTATCTGAAACATTAATATTACCAAGCACTGTTGTTAAGTTATTTGCCTCGGTTAAAGTCAAAGTCTTAACAGTTGAAGGTAAATATAAAGTATGAAGAGCAACACCATCTGCAAATTTAATTTCAGCAAAATTAGAACGAAGTCCTTTAAAGATCCTCATTTTTTCAGCACTTGTAAAATCAAATACTTGATCTGCAGTACTAAATCCAATACCTGTTAAATTTACTTCTTTCAATAAAGGTTTACCAGTATTAACTCCCCCATCTAACGTTGTTGCATTTGCATCGAATTTAGGATCAGTAAATACTCCCTTATTATAGAAATTAGGGTGATCATTACCAAGTAACAATCTTGATAAATGAGGTGCGTTCTCCGCATAGAATTGGCTCCAATAGAGTAAACTAATATCGCCAAGATCCTGAACACTATCTCCACCAGTTACATAAGTTAAATTCTCTCTCATGTTGTATTTATTAAGTGCAGACTTATCAATACGAGGTAAGTCATAATAAACAGGAGCGTTATTATATTCTTTTGAACCATAAGTATCATCATCTACATATACTTTTACATAAGATTTTTGATAAGGTTCTATCGCAATATAATTATCTGCATCTAAGTAATTGACTTTAATAGGACGTCCATTCGCATCTTTTAAGATTTCTCCACTCTCATTTTTCTTATAATATTCAGAAATAAACATTTTTCCTTCATCTATTGCAGCCTGTGACTCTGAAGAAGGTTCTGTTACCCAAATATCTGAATAAGCTTCATTATAGTTCGCACCAGTACGACCATAAATCATTGGACCAGAATCTTTTTTGAAGTTTCTAACGCCAAACCAAGAGTCAATAAAGTTAATTCTTCGAGATAAGAACTGCTGTCTTGAAAGAGATCTATCTCCTTGTAATGCGTAGTAATAACTACCATTATCAACTGCGGTTCCGCCTCCCATTAATTGATAACCAATGGTACTATTAGTAATACTAATATACTTATATTGCTCATCCATATTGAACATAGCTAAAGGTCTATCGCCGCACATCTCAAAATGAGACTGCTTTGCTTTTTCTCTTTGAGTATCTGTTATCTGATCATTATAAGGTTGAGCTAAATACCAGTTTTCAATATGATTAACACTAGATAAAGGACCTACTGAAGTTACTCCACCTCTCTCTATTGTTAAACCTCTCAGTTTATCATACATATCAACAATATTGGTATAAAAACATTTATATAAGTTATTCCATAATACAGAGTCTGAAGTTGAGAAAGTGCCATCTTCAGTAGCATTAGCAGAATATTCAAATGAAGGAATACCTGTATTATTAATACCTAACTGTGTATCCATATCGTAGAAAACTGGATACCAAATATAATCTCCACCTGGCTCTTGTGGACCCCAAGAAGCCATCATACAGTTTTTACCACGAGAATCATAGGCCAACATAACTTCTGTCATTACGAAATAAATTAAAGAGTAGTCTAAGTTAAAATGTTTAGAAAATTCTTCTTTAAATTTAGCTAACCTATATTCTTTAGTTTCATATTCGTAAACAGTTTCACCATATTTAACAGTCTTAGGCACTCCAATATAAACTTCTTTCTGAATATTATTATCTCCATCATAATAAGAAGTCATATCAGTAATTTCATCTTCATATTGATCATAATAAGTAGTAGAAGAATCATAGGCAGTTCCAATATCTACTTTTACATAATCCATAATTTTTCTAGCTTTTTCTTTTTCAGCTTCTGCTGGAACATTATCAGTATTAGTAGACCATACCCATTGATTTGCTTTTTCCCAATTTGCATAAATTTTCTTTAGCTGTTCAGTTTTCCAATCAACATTTGATAAATCGTTAATATTATAACCATCATTAACTAATGTTTGTTCTAAACTAACATCTCCATAAAGATAATCAATTAAATCATCATCTGTATTATATCTATACTCATAAGCTCCTGAAATTACTGGAACGCCTTCTGAGGAATAGGTGTAATCAAATGCAAGTTTATGATGATTAGAAGGATCTTTAAATGAACAGAATCCTCTTTGGTTATTAGAAAACTCCCAACATTCAGCAATTTTACGAACTGTTTTATTTTTTGCAAAGGCTTGAGTAATTGATTTACTAGGTTTAAAACCATAAGCTTCATCAGAGCCTTTATCTAAAAGCATATTATAACGGCCGATGAAACGATAATCATTTGATGTGTCTCCATACTTCCAGAAGCCCATTACTGGGAATCCTTGAACATTTGTTCTTAATTCTGCGGTATTATCAAAATTATATGGATCATAAGTAGTATTCTCAATATAATATTTATTAGGAGTATATACTACTTCATCAGTAAATTCAACTTTTACTTTTCCTTTATTATCCTCATAGTATTTTGTACCCTCTGTTGGAGTAGCATCTGTAGCAAGTTCATAAGTAGTAGTTGCTTTATTAAAAGCACCAACTTTATTATAATCATCAATAGGATGCTTCTCATAGGCTGTATGTACTAAATTTGCAAAACCCATGTTATAAGTTCCAGAAGACTCCATGAAGTCAATTTTAAATGTAAATTTAGTAGTACCAACTGAATAATTATTATAATAGAAGAAATCTAAATGACAAAGATCTAAATTATTCTGAGAAAAATCATCCGCAAAAGGTCCTCTATTCATATACATATAAACAACATCATCAGAAGCTTTAAATTTAGCCTTATAATTTCTTCTTGGATAAGCCTGAGAAGAAGTTCCTTGAACAGCTAGACTAACTTTTTGTTGAACACTTGTAAATGAAGGACAATGGTGTTTATAATAATACTGAACATTTGTTAATCCTTCTTTCTCAGCGGCTGCTTTTTGAGCATCTGTCATAGCATTAGCTAATTCATCAAGCGTACCATTTTGATAAGCTCTTATCAAGAGTAGGATTTACAAAAGTTACAATAGTATTTTTCTTATCTGACTTTGAATTAGGTAATTCATTATTTGCGGAGCCAGTATCAAATACTACATAAGGCATCAATAAATTATCTACATTATCTGGGTCTGCATTCCAGTCTACAACAGAAGAATAATTTAATTGATATTCTTTTGTTGTTGTATTATAAGATAATAGTTTTGCTGTATGATCATAAGCTAATACATCTGTATGATCAGTTGCATAATTTATTAAAATATCTCTTACTGACAATCCAGTATTATACATTCTAAATTTATATAAATCAATATCGCAATAGTCAGATTTAAAGATAATCTCATTTGCGTTAATTCTTAAAGCTTGAGAATCATCAATATTACTTACCGCAGTTAAAATACCCTGAGTATAAATATAAATTCTCTTTGAAGAATAGTTAAATACGATAGATAAATTAATAAGTTTATCTTCTACATAATCAAAACTTAAAGTATTGGACTGACTTGCGAAGAATCCATCTTGAGGTCCAAGTTTAAAGCCATGATTGTTAGAATCGCAATATTCACAAAATGCTGCTGCATCTGAAATAACTCTTTCAACATGATCGAATTTATCATTATTTGCAACGTCATCATATTCAACGCCTTCTTCAGGATGCTCTTCAAAATAACGTTTTAAGAATGAATCATAATTATCTTCGTCTGATTGAGCTAAGAATAGATTCCAATATACTGTATCACCTGAGTAACGAGTATATTCTTTAATCAAATTACTATAATCTTGAACATTACGAATCTTAAATTCAAACTCAAAAGTTCTTGACTGCTGAGAAGCTGCAGATGCATCGTTAATAATAGTATTTCCAATAGGAATTGAGAATTGCGCTCCATTACTAATTCTTAACATAGTATCTTTATTCTCATCTAATAGCCATCCATTATTATACCAGTTAAAATTATCAAATTTACCAGTATATGTTTTACCCGATCCAGTAATACCATCAGTATAAGACCAAGTCTGTCTAGCTGTGGCATTTTCTGTATTTGAACGACCAGAAGCATCAAATAAAACCATTAAGTTATTAGTAGCTTGAATAGAAATATCTCTATTTGGATCTTCAACTACAGTAAAAGTAATTTCACGAGATACATATTTCTCTTCATTTTCTAATAAATTACCATACTTCATGGCACGAAGAAAATAACTATTTTGAATATTTTCATCTGCATCAGTAATTTGCCAAATTGAATATGTATTATTTTTAATTGCTCTTGGTTCTTCTTCCTTAATACCTTTTACATATACAACAGTAGATTCATCTCTACCTGGAGTGTATACATAATAAGGAATTTTAATAGCATCATATTTATAATATTCTTCTTTGTAACCATCAAGCCAAATGATAGGTGTAGTATTACCTTGTTCTGTAACGGCGATTTCGTACTCTAATGGTTTACTTACACTGTTAAGTCTTTCACCATTCACATACTGGAATAAATCAATTTTAATAGTATGATATCCATGAGAGAGACCTGATGTAACATACTCTTGCGGCCCAGTGATAGTTTGTGCATTGATAAATTGACTATGTACTAATTCACCATCAATATAATAATCAAGCATTTTATCAAGCGCACCAGTTACATTACATTTTAAAGAAACATTGGTGCTATCTATTGTAGAAGCGTTTGAAAAGTTTACAGGCTCTTCAAGTAGTAGTTCCACAGTCCGCACATCGACTTTTCTTGTTTGTGTATTTGTCTGGTTTAGTCCAGACACAGTTAAAGTTAAAGTACTTGCTGTTGAAGTTCTTAACTTTTCTCCAAATTCAAAACTTGCTCTTTCTCCACTGTTAACCTTAAAGTTACCTGAATCATAGCTTACACCAGTTTCAGTTACTTTTAATGTCCAATTAATGATAAGTTCATCATCAAGGGCAATACCATCAGCATCTTTTGCTGAAGTAGCAAGAAAATCAACTGTCATTTTTTGACCATTAACTAAAGTGTAAGTTGGTAAACTAAAAACTCTAAGAGTAATTGCAGTTCCTGTTCCTGTTGTTCCGCCGCGCCAGCGCCACTAACAGCGATTCGTCTACAGTTAAAGTATCATCTTCAATATCAATATACGAATAAAAGGCACCGTCTGATTTAAAA
>ADGC01001052.1_pt1 | contig 13401 bp, 10 predicted proteins | sample 268048 | NCBI WGS metagenome assembly ADGC01 (sample SAMN02954255, study PRJNA42359) | wallaby gut metagenome | biome: terrestrial; feature: wallaby; material: gut; isolation source: foregut contents of Macropus eugenii | host: Notamacropus eugenii | place: Australia
TGTAACTTTATTAACTGTAGGAGATTGTGCTAAAGCATCTTTCTCCATATTTCTATCACGTTTAATAGTTTCTTGGTTTTTATCTCCTGTTATAAAACAATGCACAATATAAGCAATTGCTGCAACAGTACCCAAAACTATTATCATAACTTGTAAAGCCATTTTTTTTCCAAATAATCACTAATAAAGAAATATAAACGAAGAAGTTTAAACTATTATTTAAACACCTGCTATTTTCTAATAGAATTAACTAAAAATAAAGTTTTAATGTTATATCTTTTACTTATTTTTGATAATTCACTAAAAAAGTTTTAATAAATATTTTTAACTAGATATAAATTACCTAAAAATACCAAAAAATAAAGAAACAAAACTATTTTTGTTATACTATTGAACATACAAAATTTCTGTCATACAAAATTTACACTATTATAAAAAAATGAATAATTCAAAAAAAACAGCAGACATTTTAGGTTTTATTTACCTATTCAAAGGTTTTAAATTTTTATTATCTCCTGGAATTAAACGTTATATGATGTTGCCTATCGTATTAAACATCATTCTAATTGGTCTAGGATATTATTTCGGTTTTACAATGTTATGGCAGACCTTAACTAATTATTTTGAAGGATCTAATTGGGGGTTTTTATCTTATATATTACAAGCGTTAGCTTTTATTGTAGGATTATTTGCTACATTTTATTTATTCACAACTATCACTCTAATAATTGGCGCTCCATTTTATAGTTTATTATCAGAAAAAACTGAAGAAATTATTTCTAACGCCCCTGTTAATAATATGACCACAATAGATACTATAAAAGATATTCCACATATGATTGGGCTAGAAATTTTAAAACTTGCATATAGAATTCCACTTATAATTCTTAGTATTATTTGTATCTTTATACCTATTATAGGTCCTATTATTACTATTTTTATAAGTGCTTGGATTAATGCTATGGATTATACTAGCTATGGTTTTGAAAATAGTCATATACCTTATAAGAATACAAGATATACCTTACTAAAAAATAAAACATTGTGTCTATCATTTGGTGCTGCTTGTTGGGCTGTTTTATTGATACCAGTGCTTAACTTATTATTTATCCCAGCGGCTGTTTGTGGTGGCACCATTTTATGGTATGAAAAATTCAAACCAAATTTTGAAGAATATATAAAGTTAAACAACGAAAAACAATCTCTAAATGATAAATAACTAGGTTTTTTATAGCTTAAGATTAGTTTTGTTATTTAATTTCTAAAAATACATAAAAATAAGCTATGCTTTTAAGCATAGCTTACTTTCTGTTTATAAATATAAATTATTGATACTATTTTTTTTGTTTATTAGATATTAAATTTTTATTATTTCCTCTTTTTGCTTTCTATATCTGCAATAAAATCAATACCAAGAATTTGAGTTTGTCCTGCAATACATTTTGGAGAAGTAAATAACTGAGTTAGTTTTTTCACCTTTGGCATATTACCTGCGCTAATCAAAATTGGACTAATACTTGATTTTGCTTTATTTTGAATCAAATTTAAGTTAAATTCGATTAATTCATCACCTACGTGAACAATATCACCTTCTTTTACTTTTGCAATAAAGCCACTGCCATTTAGATCAACTGTATCAATACCAATATGGATAAATATTTCCAAATCATAAGGAGTTGTCTTTAAAACAATGGCATGATTAGTTTCAAAAACTTCGGCAACGACACCATCACAAGGTGAAACTAATTTTTTTTCTGTAGGTTTGATAGCAACCCCATCACCCACAATTTTTTCAGAAAACAAAACATCTGGTACATCATCAATTAAAAATAAAGTACCTGTAAGAGGTGCATATAGCACTAGATCAGATTCAGTTTTAGGTTCTGGAGTAGATGAAAAATTGAACCATCCCATAAAATATATCTCCTCTTATTTTTCAATGATGTAATTTAAACAATTATCTTATAAATATAAATAACATCATAATAGCTATAACAACTATTTTATACAATATTATTCAATTTTTTTATTAAAAAAAACAATGATAACTATTATTTTTTCAAAATAAGTCAAGCTATCTACGTTGCATTATCTGCTTAATATCTCTATTAAGTTGCCTTATATCTTCTAAGTTTTTAACTTTATTGATGCGTTCATCTAAATCTAATATATCTTTAAAGTTATTAGAATGCATCACGTCTAATAATTTATGTAAATAGAAAGGAGCAACAGAAAAATCATGGATATGCAAAGCAACAAATAAATTAAAATAATCCAAATTATGAACTAACTCTCCACAAATACACACTGGAATATTTTTTTTGACAGCATTCTTTACTGTAAAGTTTATTAAACGTAATACCGCAGGGGTTAATTCGTCATTACGATGAGTTGCAGCTTCTCTACTACACGCTTCTGTATATTGAGTTAAATCATTAGTACCAATCGAAAAGAAATCAACTAGCTCAGCTAGTTCATTAGACATTATAGCTCCTGCAGGAGTTTCTATCATAATTCCTAATTCTATATTACCAATAGTTAAACCTTCATTTATAAGTTCTTGTTTAGTATCCTTAAACATCTTAACCAAATTACATACTGTTTCATATTCTGCAATCATAGGAAACATAATGCGCATGGTTCCAAAAACAGAAGCTCTAATTAAGGCTCTTAATTGAGTTAGCATCATTTGATGACTATGACTATTTTCATTGGTACTATCAGCACAATTAACATTTATAATGGTATTAACACTCATGTATAAAGGTAATTTATCTGCAGAAAAATCAAAAGTTCTAAATGTAACAGGATATTTGTTTGGTAAAGAAGTCATAATTTTTTTATAGACTTCATATTGGGTATTTTCATCTGGTTCTTCTGTACATTGCATAAATAAAAATTCTGTACGGAATAAACCAATACCAGAGCTCGGAGACACTGTAAGACGATTAAGTTCAGATAAAGAACCTACGTTCGCAAGAACTCGCATTGTTTGACCATCAGGCGCTGTACGATATTGAGCAATCATTGGCACAATATTCTTTTTATCGTCAGTCTTATATTTATCTGCTTTTCTTTTAACAGTCCAAACAATTTCATCTAGCGGTTCTAAATAAATTTTATTATCGTAAGCATCTATTAAAACTTGAGTTCCATTTTGTACTAATTTAGTAACATTATTCACATTGAATATTGTAGGAATCTTTGTACTTCTTAAAACAATGGCGAGATGACTATTAGTATTGCCATACTCTATTAAAACTCCCTTGATATGACTAGTATCAAGGGTCAAAAATTGCGCAGGAGTAATATTGTTACAAACTAAAATACAATCAGATGTAATATTGGGTAAAGTAATTTTTTTACGGCGTAATTCTAAAATTAAACTTTCGGCTAAATTTCTAATTTCAAATTCATTATGTAACGCAAATGGATCATTGGCATTTATGAGTTCATTTATATATTCGTTATAGCAAAAATATATAGCCGATTCAGCTCCTAAAAGCTCTTCCTTAATTTTATTGATAATTTGTTGATTGATGTAAGGATCTAATAAATACAAAAGAGTTACTTCCAAAAACTCTTTTGCAACTTTGGATACAGTAGTGGAAATTTCGTGTTCTAAAAGATTTTGAGTTCTTTCTCTTGCACTATAATAATATTCTAACTCTTTATCTATTAAAGACGGTTCTATTTTTACTTTCGGAACCGTAACTGGTTCACTGTAAAATACAACTGCAGGAGCATAAGCCACCCCTTCAGTTATGACCATTCCTTCACGCAAAATATATACCTAGCAAATAAAAATATTCAAAAAAAAACTTACCTTTAAAACTAGGCATTATAATATCTTTTTTAAATATTTAAATACTATCTAGTAATTTAATTAATGATTTTATGGACTTGTCCGCATCTTCTCCTTTTACTTTAATGCAGATCTCATTACCGCATCTAAAATCCAATCTCATTAAAGCAAATAAACTTTTTGCTGTAGATTGTTTTTCATTAATAGAAAAATAAATATCTGAATTTTGTTGATATGAAAAATCAACAATTTTGTTTAAATTCTTTACATCAATTCCATTAGGATTTTTGATTTGAATTCTTTTAGATACTAACATAATAATTATCTCCCAAAAAAGAAACATACAAATGAAACAATTTAATGAACGATAATTATCAATTTATCCTATTTATTTTTTATTATTTTTTATTATTTTTACTATTAACCTCGATAGTCTTGCTTATTTTTGGGTTGCAATCCCCCTCCTTTTTTAATTATCGCCCATAAAAATGTAACCTTTAGCACCTTTTTACCAAAAATAGATTGACATCAAATTTTTTAATAATTACAAATAAAACACCAAAGTTTTTAATGTAAATTTACATTGTTTTATTATCTAGATCTTTTAAATTGTTTTCTCAATTTATAATCAATCAGCTACTAGTTTTTAACTAATATGTTATTTAACTAAATTTACACAAAATGTATAACATTTAAATATTGTTAATACTTGTCAATCAAAAAAATAACTAAAAAATTGTAAAAAATGGTAATAACAAACTAAGAATATTATAATAAGACCCAAATATAATAAGAAAAATAATAAGTAAGCATACCCAATAAGGAAAGACATTTAAGCTATGTTGCTATTAAAATTCATAATAAAAACGTTAATACTATTATGTTGCTGTAATTATGCAATAGCTAGCAATATAGAATTATCCGTTCCTGACATCAAAATACAACAAGAGATAAAAAGTCAATTACTTGAAATTGCACTTGCAGATGTTGACTATCACTATTCTAAACAATTTATAAATTTGCAAAGAGCTACAAACTCCAATTCTTACGCCAAAGAATTAATGAAAGCGTATTTTTTAATAAATAATTTCCGGAATATTTTTTACAATAGTTCTTGGGAAAATATTCAAAACAACAATTATGCTTATAAACAAACCATAATCTCTTTAAAAGACCAGGAATTTTATGAGTTTTTATTAAAAAATCCTCATGAATTTTTAAGAAGTATTATAAATCTAAGACCAAGAACTCCTAATTATATAAAGTATCGTCAGGAAATATTTAATATTCTTCAAAATTATAATAAGCAACTTACAGCATATAAATTTGTAGTATTAAAGCCTAATATGAATCGACCTGAAGTTGTTTTATTAAAGAAAGCGTTAAAAGAAAGTGGATATTTGGACCCTAATTGTCCTGAAACAGAATTCTTTGATATTGAATTATCAGAAGGTGTTAAACTCTTCCAAAGTAGTAATAATATAAAATCAGACGGGATTGTAGGATATCAAACTTACTCCCTTATTTTTAAAACTGCAACTCAAAAGTTAGTCTCTTTAGCGCGTGCAATCCTAAGACAAGGGGTACCTGCCCTACTTTCTCAAAATGATTATGTGTTTGTAAACATTCCTGAAACCAATATGTATGTTTATAAAAATAAAAATGCTATTTTGTATAGCAAAGTTATTGTAGGAGCGACAAAACGTCCAACTCCTAGATTAAATAGTGCTATCAATAATGTTGTTTTAAATCCAACTTGGACTGTTCCTGAAACTATAAAAATACATGACTACCTACCTAAGTTAAAACAAGATCCGTTTTATTTAACCAAACATGGTGTAGCTATAGTAGATCAAAACAATAATGTTATAGATCCTACATATATAGACTTTAGTAAATATCATAGTAGTTTCCCATATAGAATGGTTCAAGCACCTGGTGTTAGTAACGCCTTGGGATTATATAAATTTAACTTTCCTAATAGCGAATCAATTTATCTGCACTCCACCTCTTCTCCTAAGTATTTTACCAAAGCAACAAGAAGCTTAAGTTCAGGATGTGTAAGAGTAGAAAAATCTAAAGAATTAGCAGAATATCTCCTACAAAACACTTACTATACCCCAGAAAAAATTGCCAAAACAATTCAAGAAGGCAAAACTAAATGGGTTCGTACTCCAACAAAAACTCCAATCTTTTTAGCATATTGGACCGCTTATATCACAGAAGGTAATAAACTTTTGTATCCAACTGATATTTATCAATTAGATAGTAAAAGCGTTATTTCTAATGAAATTATTAATAATTGGAAATTTTAAAATTTAATAAAGATTTTAAAAACAAGAAAACAGTGATTATTAAATTTCACTGTTTTTACATTATTTAAAATTTTTACTTTTAATATCATTTAATTGTTCTAGTATTATTCCTGATACATTTATCAAACAATTAAATAAGTTATCTATAATCAATTCAGCATCAAATAATAATTAACAGTTCTTTTTAATAATAATCTAAAACTATGAATTCAAAATAATACGAATTTTATTAAAGTTTTTAAAATGTATGACTATTTTGCAGAAGAATCAAATAAACAAAAACAGCATTTTCACTTTGGCGTTTTAAGACATTTCTATTTTGGCATTTTCATAAATAATTATAAATAAAAGAATCTTCATTACATAATCAATAAGAACTCTTTAAATACTATTTAGGATGAATAAACAAACTAAAAGATTGTAATTCTACACGTTTAAGCTTTTACTTCTTATTATTTTTTTTTATTTCAAAAAATAAAAAAGCATAGCTTTTACAAGCTATGCTTTCATTATTTAAATATTATGTAATCTTATCTAGTTACAAAAGAAATTAGATAAGTTTAACAATTTCTTCAACAGACTGCTTAGCATCACCGAAGCACATGTAAGAGTTTTCCTTGAAGAATAATGGGTTTTGAACACCAGCGTAACCAACACTCATTGAACGCTTGAAGATAACTACGTTCTTAGCATTCCAAACTTCAAGTACAGGCATGCCTGCAATTGGGCTATTTGGATTTTCTAAAGCAGCTGGGTTAACAGTGTCGTTAGCACCAATTACTAATACTACATCAGTATCTGCAAAATCATCATTGATTTCATCCATTTCAAGAACGATATCATATGGAACTTTTGCTTCAGCAAGTAATACGTTCATGTGACCTGGTAAACGACCAGCAACTGGGTGAATACCAAAACGTACATTGATACCCTTAGCACGTAACTTTTCAGTTAAAGTTGCAACTGGGTATTGAGCTTGAGCTACAGCCATACCATAGCCTGGAGTGATAACAACAGAATTTGCATTCTTTAATAAATCAGCAACGTCGCCGTAAGATAATTCTTTGTGTTCACCGTGTTCTTCTTCATCTGCAGCTGCAGCCTTGTTACCTAAGCCACCAAGAATTACAGATAAGAATGAACGGTTCATAGCCTTACACATAATGTAAGAAAGGATAGCACCAGAAGAACCTACTAAAGAACCTGTTACGATTAATAAGTCGTTGTTTAACATGAAACCAGCTGCTGCAGCTGCCCAACCAGAATATGAGTTCAACATTGAGATAACTACAGGCATATCAGCACCACCAATAGAAGCTACTAAGTGGATACCGAATAATAAAGCGATTACTGTCATTACAACTAAGCTTACTAAAGCAACTGAAGAGTTACTTGTAGCAGTGCACATGAACACAATCATTAAAATGAAAGAAACAACTAAAGCTAAAATATTTAAGCCATGACGGAATGGTAATACTAAAGGCTTAGACTTGAAAATAGTAAGTTTGAATGAGCCATTTAACTTACCATAAGCAACAACTGAGCCAGTAAATGTTACAGCACCGATGAATACGCCTAAAAATACTTCAACTAAGTGAATAGCTAATTCCTTAGAAGAAAGCTTATCAGCATGTTCAGAAACTGATTGCTTTGCTTGAGCAAGCAATTCAGCTACTTGAGCAAGAGAAGCATCAGCTGAAACTGTTAAAGTTGAAGTAGCATCGTTACCAACTAATTCTAAGAAGCTATTGAAGCCAACTAAAACTGCTGCTAAACCTACAAAGCTATGAAGCATTGCAACAAGTTCAGGCATTTGAGTCATTTCAACTTTCTTAGCTAAATATAAACCAATTGCAGCACCGATAACCATTGCAATAACAATGATTGCCCAACCTACTACTGTTTCAACGCCAACAAATGTTGCAAGTAACGCAATAGTCATACCAATGATACCAGAAGTACAACCTAATTTTGCTGTTTCTTGCTTAGAAAGACCTGCTAAACTTAAAATAAAAAGTAAAGCGGAGATTATATATGCAACATGAATTAAACCTAACATTTAAAATATATCTCCTAATCCTTTCTAAACATCTGAAGCATACGCTTAGTAACTGCGAAACCACCAAAAATATTGATAGAAGCAATTAATACAGCAATGAAACATAATGCAAAAATAACAGCGTTATTTGAGCTATTATTAGCAATCTGAACTAAGGCGCCCACTACGATAATACCAGAAATAGCATTTGTTACAGCCATAAGTGGAGTATGTAATGAGTGAGATACGTTCCAAACAACATAGTAACCAACTACACAAGATAATACAAATACTGTGAAGTGTGGTAAGAATGATTCAGGAGCAAAAATACCAACTAATGCCATTACAACAATTAAAGCAGCAAGTACTGCATACTTAATGTATGGATTTGCAGGCTTTTCTTCCTTCGCAGCAACTGGTTCTGCAGGTTTTTGAGCAGGTGCAGCGCTTACACTAATCTTTGGAGGTGGGAATGTAACTTCACCATCTAATGTAACAGTCATGTTTCTTAACACAACGTCTTCAAAGTTGATATTGATGTTACCATCTTTTTCCTTTGAAAGAAGCTTAGTTAAGTTAACAAGGTTAGTAGAATATAATTGAGAAGACTGAGTTGGTAAACGACAAGGTAAATCAGTATAACCAATAACCTTAACACCATTGTCAGTTGTGAATACTTCACCTGGAACTGTAGCTTCACAGTTACCGCCAGTAGCAGCAGCTAAGTCAACAATTACAGAGCCAGCCTTCATGCTTGCAACCATTTCTTTAGTAATTAAGCGAGGAGCTCTCTTACCAGGAATAGCAGCAGTAGTAATAATGATATCAACTTCTTTAGCTTGTTCAGCAAATAATGCCATTTCAGCCTTGATGAATTCATCACTCATAGTCTTTGCATAACCATCAGATGAAGAACCATCTTCTTGCTTGAAATCTAACTTTAAGAAATCACCACCCATTGACTTGATTTGGTCAGCAACTTCTAAACGAGTATCGAATGCACGAACAATAGCGCCAAGAGAGTGAGCAGCACCAATTGCAGCTAAACCAGCAACACCAGCACCGATTACTAATACTTTTGCAGGTGGAACTTTACCAGCTGCTGTAACCTGACCACAGAAGAAACGACCAAATTCATGAGCAGCTTCAACTACAGCACGGTAACCACTAATGTTAGCAGTTGATGATAAAGCATCTAAAGCTTGAGCACGTGAAATACGTGGAACCATGTCCATTGCTAACACGTTAACTTTCTTTTCGTTTAACTTCTGAACTAATTCAGGATTTTGATTTGGCCATATAAAAGAAACTAAAGTTGTACCTTCTTTTAATAAAGCAATTTCTGCATCGTTTGGAGCTAATACTTTATAAATTAAAGAGCAAGCCCATACGTCTTCTGCTTTACCAATTTCTGCACCAGCTTCTACGTATGCACTATCATCAAAGCTTGCAAGAGCACCTGCACCAGATTCAACTAATACAGTGAAACCAAGCTTCTTAAGACCTAGTACAGTAGCAGGAGTTGCGGCAACACGAGTTTCACCTTGAAAACTCTCTTTAGGTATACCTATCTGCATTATTTCTAATTCCTAAGTTGAAAATATCTACTATATGTTCATAAATAAGTTCTGAACAAAATATCGTAAATACGCTTTCTAAAATTGTTTTCCAAATAAATTGCTATGTCACCTATTTTCAATAAAAAATCATCTTAAAAATTTTACAAAAATAGGTTTTTAGGAAGCTTATACTAGTAATATCTCTACGATATTTCTTTTGTATTTGACTTTACTACAATTTTTTAGACTACAAAATATAGAAAATGTTGACAAAAAAATTTGCGACATTATACAACATTTTTTTGCAAAATGTCCGATTTAGAAATTATTTTATTAAACAAAGTAATAATTAATTGCAGTTAACATTTGATTGGCGCTATAACGGCTATTTAAAAAGGATAAATCATATATTTTATTGTTTTTGTAAAGCTCATAAAACAGAAAAATTTATCATGTTTTATATAAATTGCTATAAACATATCTTTATTTTTTGTAATAAAAAATTATCATTAAACCAAGATGTGTGCGTACAATAATTGAATTGATTCTTATTAACTTATAAGGAATACTTTATGATTTGTAATGAATGTGGAGCCAAAAATTCAGATAATGCTAATTTTTGTAGTGTTTGTGGTCATAAATTAAAAGAAAATGCTAACGGTACTATAAACATTAACATAAGCGCTACAACTACAGATACAGACAATCAGTTCAATAACACAAAAACAAATTTTAATTCAAATACCATGAATTCAAGTTTTAATGTCAATATTAACCATCATACAATATTTAATGACGATAAAAATACCGAATCTAACATTAATGAACAAGTAAAAGCACTTGATAACAAATTAAGAATAGAAAATTATTGGTGTATCTTTTTTATAGTATCACCATTTATACCGATAATAAATTTCTTCAGTATATTTATTTTAGGATATCTAATATTTCACGGCTTTAAATTATCACAAGAATCAGAAAACATATTTAGATATACTAGTGACATTGAATTTGTTAAAATTTGCGAAAAAGCAAGATCTAGATTACGAATTTTAACAGTAATAATCGCAATCTGTTTAGTAACAGCATTCTTTGTTGCGCTCGAGCAAAATCCTAATTCCAATCAAGCAACAAGCTCTGGCATAATATTGTTTATTTTTGGAATAATTGGATTAATCTTAGAGATATTATCTTACAAAGATTTAATTAAGGTAAAAAACAAAATCAACGATTTAACAAAAATTAGATTATATTAAATTAAACATTGTCAAAATATTGCTTTATTCATTCTTTTAAATTTAGGCAACTAATTTGTATTTGATAAATAAATACCGGTCTTTGGTTCAATACCATTAAGTTTATACTTAATTCCTTGCAAGCCTTGTTCGGTATTTGTTTGCATTGCAAAATGTAGATGTGGTCCTGTTGTATATCCTGTATTACCAGATAATGCTAAAACTTCACCTTTACGAACCCTATCTCCTACATTTAAACGATTAGAGCGACATGATAAATGAACATATATGCTCATAGTTCCATCATCATGTTTTACACGAATAAAATTAGCAAATGGGCGATATTTAACATTATTACCACCTTTGTCTGAATCAATCTTCATATCAACGATAGTACCATCTTTTACTGCAATTATTGGAGTTCCAATAGGCATACTTACATCCATGGCATATCGACTCTTAGGACCATTATGTGTAAATTTACCTTGCCAACCTTGAGTTACTTTAAACTTTCCAACAAAAGGTACTAATAAATCACTAGGATTTAATGAATAGTACACATCATTTGAACCTTTATACATTGTACCAATATCAAAGGTAGTACTGATTTTTACTTCTTCTTCAGTATCCCCAGAAAAATTAATTGTTCCTATAAAAATATTTTGACCTTTTCCTTCTATTTCTATAGGTTTATCAAAAGGAACCGTTCCCTCCACTAAATTTTTATTAGAAACATGAATTTTTACTGTTATTTCACTAACAAAATAGTTATTAACATAAAGTTCGTCTCCTTCTAGAAACAATTCCACATTGTCAGGAGATGGATTTGCGTCATCATCATATTCATCATAATCGTAGCCAGATTCTTCCGCTTCTTGTTGATCATCAGTATAGTGAACCACACCAGAATCATCTGTATACTTAACAATAACAGCTTCAACAAAATTCTGACTTACAACAATAAATAAAAAGCAAAAAAAACAAATGAATTTAATAGTATAACTACTTTTAAAATTAGCTTTTAAAAAATGACGACACATATGCAAAAGATCGAAGTATTTATAAAACTTAAAAAGTTTTTATCTTATAAATTTTTAAAATGACGAATATTATTTATTTAGAGTTTACTTTATAGGAACAACTTAAATTTATCATTAAAAAATATCTATATTTGAAATAGATATCACGCTCAATGTAGTATTAAACTCATATTTACTGCATTTTCAGCTTTTGTATTAGCTGTAGCTTTATAGTAATTCTTACGAATACCATCTACTTCAAAACCTAATTTCTGATAAAGAGAAATTGCTCTTTCATTAGATTCTCTTACCTCTAAAAAAATTTTTTCATAATTACTTGGATTATTTTTTAAAAGCAATATGGAATTTTTTAATAATTCTTTTCCTAATCCTTGTCCTTGATTTTGCTTAGCAATACAAATTTGCAAGAGTTCTACATCAAAGACCATTGATTGAAAGATCGCAAAACCACACAACTTTTTTTCATTAAAGAGGACATAACAATATGTTTCTTTATCATTTAATGTTTCAGCTAAAGAATTTTCAGACCAAGGATGTAAAAAATTTTCTAATTCTAGTTGATAGATATCATTTAAATATTCATTTAAATTTTGTTTATCTAATAACACACATCTTAAAGGCATAGTTAGACCACATTGCTTATATTATGTTTCTTTTAACTTTCAAAAGTACTCATTACTAATGAGTACACTCTTTCATTAGCATTAAAACTTAAAATGTTTTTTTCTTGAATATCTTTAAATAAACGTTTTTTTATTTCTAATTCTGATTCTGTTGTCGAATTAGGGGTAATATCTATAAAAAATTTAGCATTACCTTGAGTACGTCCAATAAATAAATATTTATCTTTGACAGTATTTTCAGCATCTTCACGATACCAAGAATAAGGTATTTTGTTATAAGATAAAAAACCAGCAAAATTAAATAGCCATTTATCTTCTTTGTTTACATTTGTAGAATCAAGAACAATTCTAACGTTTTCTTGATGTGGAGTATTTAGTTTTAAATCTTTAAAATCTGCGATAATTTTAAAAATTTGTTCAGCTATTGCTTTTTTTCCATTTACTCCAGAATACATAAACAACACTGAATGAGAATTTTGCAAAGTTTTTACTTGTTCTGTTTTACTACTATTAGCAGAAGCAAATATTAAAGCTTTTTGCAAAATATTTAATGGTAAATTTTCATCATACCAATAAACAGGATAACCAATATAAGAAAGGTACGCAAAAAGATTAAAGAGATATTCTTTACTTAAATCTTTATCATATATGAAAATGAAATTCGGTAAATTAGATAAAATATCATCAGCTAAATCATTTAATGATGCATTCTTGATAATTTTAGGATTACGAAGTCTAAATTCAGTTAGATTCATCATCCCTAAAATTTCATCTAATTCTTCTATA
>ADGC01012010.1_pt1 | contig 13120 bp, 8 predicted proteins | sample 268048 | NCBI WGS metagenome assembly ADGC01 (sample SAMN02954255, study PRJNA42359) | wallaby gut metagenome | biome: terrestrial; feature: wallaby; material: gut; isolation source: foregut contents of Macropus eugenii | host: Notamacropus eugenii | place: Australia
ACTGGTTACAGCAGCGAACGGGCGTGTGGCAAGAAGAGTCATTCCTGAACTCTTAAAGAAAGGAATTCATGTGAAAGCCATTGACATATCGCCTGAAGTAGAATCATTGAAAGAAATCGGCGTAGACGAAGTATTTGTCGGTGATGCCGGAAACAGAGACACATTGGTAAAAGCATTTGAGGGATGTGATCAGCTTCTTTACATTCCGCCGGGAGGCATTTATACGGAAGCAAAACTGGCAAAGCTTGCTATTGATGTAGCAGCTGATGTGAGCGTGCGGCAGGTTGTTCTGATGACCGTTACTCATCCGAATATGAGCACACTTCTGCAGCATACACAGAAACTGCAGGCAGAGGAACACTTGATTTATAAGGGACTCAGTCACAATTTGAATTACACCATTCTTCAGCCGATGCACTATACGCATAACTTCCCTGTGAAACAGGTATGGGATACAAATATGTATGGATGCTTCTACACAGCAAGCAGAAAACTTTCCTATGTAGATACCAGAGATGTCGGTGAAATTGCAGCAAAAATACTGACCGAAGACGGACATCAGAATGCAACCTATGAGCTTGTAGGAGATGATTTCCTTTCCCCGGAAGATTTGGTAGATACCTTTAATCAGATTACAGGACATAAGGCGATTGCAAAGCAGCTGCCTATTGAGCAGGTCATCGCTGCAGGTGGAGTGAAAGATACCTTTATGCAGGAGGCAATGCGTCAGGTTTCTTATACATACAGTAATTATGGAATTGCTGGAAATTCCAATGTACTGACGTGGCTTCTGGGACGCAAACCGACCACTTTTGCGGAATATGTGGAGCGTGAACTGAGGGATCTGAATCTTAAGTAAAAGATATTACATAATTGAAACAGAAAACTCGGTACGGAATGTCGGTAAATCTGGCAAACGATATCGAGTTTTCTTGTTAGTCAAATGTGTATATAGGGGCAAGGCGATGGATGAAAAAACTGTAATTTATTATTATTCCGGTTCAGGCAACACATTATCTGTTTCAAGAAAAATAGCCGAGCAACTTGGAAATACAGATATAAAATCAATTTATACTTTGAAGGATGATGCGCGAATTCCCCAAGAATATGATCGTATTGGCATTGCAACAGCAACCTGGTTCATACGTCCACCGCGTATTGTAAAAGAAATCTGCGAGAAGATGACACTTGACCCGACACAAAAAGTTTTCATCATCGCAACATGCGGAGGTTATGATGGTTTTGTTCTCATTGATTTGGAGAAAATCTTACAGAAAAAGGTCAAAACTTCTGTGCAGACTTTTATGCTTCCCATGCCTCCGAATCATATCGTTGGTTTCTCGCCGATGCCTGATCATATTGTACGGAAGTATCTGATTCATGAAAAGAAAGCTGTTATTAGGATTGCTGATGCAATCAGGAGCGGAAAGAAAACAAAAAGTCGAAAAGGACGTGGAAGAAGAGTATGGAATTGGGCATCACGTTTCTTTAATCTTCGACTTGGAGTGGATCGAGATTCAACAGAAGGTGGATTTTATACAACGGATGCCTGTACAAGGTGTGGATCCTGTGAAAAAGTCTGTCACGCTGGAAATATTCATTTGACAGATCGTGGCGTGGAATGGGGACATGACTGTCAGCAATGTATGGCCTGTATTATGTGGTGTCCACAAAAAGCCATATGGCATCCAAATGTTCCGAAAAAGAGACGTCGCTATCATCATCCGGATGTTACATTGCGGGATATGATGCGGATTGAAGATAAAAACGATTGAAAGGACAGTACATATATGGGATGGACATTGGAAAGATATACCTGATCTAACAGGGAAAATTATGATTGTAACCGGAGCTAACAGTGGTCTTGGATTTGAAACCACACGGGAGCTGGCAAATAAAGGTGCAAAGGTTATCATGGCTTGCCGTAATGAAAAGAAGGCAGAAGCAGCAAAAAGAAAGATAAAACAAGTGGTTCCGCATGCAGATCTTGAAATTATGAAGCTGGATGTTTCCAGTCAGAAAAGTGTGGAAGAGTTTGCTAAGATGTTCGAAGAAAAATATGATAGGCTGGATGCACTTGTTAATAATGCCGGCATAATGGCAGCTCCGTATAAAATTTCGGAAGATGGGTTCGAGAATCATTTTGCAACAAACTATCTGGGACATTTCGCATTGACAGGCAGACTACTTAACAAGCTGGAAGATACACCGGGATCGAGAGTTGTTAGCGTGAGCAGCATTGCATACTTCTTTGGAAATAAAATTGACTTCGATACGATATCTTACGTTGATAAAAAGCGTTATCAAAAGTGGCACGCATACGGAAGGTCAAAGATGGAATGTCTTCTTTATGCTTATGAGATGGATCGAAGATTGAAGGCGGCAAATATGCGTACCAAATCAGTAGCAGCACATCCCGGCTTGGCAAGAACAAATATCATGCAGGCACAGGCAAAAAATGAGCTGTCAAGAATTGCAAGAACAGCATTGTCTTACACCTTGAAGCCTACGATTTATGGTGCGATGCCGTTGATTCGTGCAGCCGTAGATGAAAACATAAAAGGCGGAGAGTATTTTGGACCTTCTAAGGGAAAACTTCCGGATGTAGTGGAATCAAACAAAGCATCACATAGTCTGGATGTGGCACAGCGATTGTGGGATCTTTCGGAAGTATTATCAGGAGTTTCTTATTTGGATTGAATATCTGATAAGGGACAAATCAAAAAAGCCTCAATAATAAAGTGAATTAGAGTTTATAAAAGTGGAGTAGACTGAAGATAAAAGGCTACTCCATTTTTTTGACCCTTAAAAAGCGTCCGTCAGGATGCGTAGCCAGTGTCGAAGACACTGTTCTTAGAGGGGATTGGGGAGTGTCTCCACAACAAGCGGAATCGACTTTGTGCTACAAAGTCACTGCTTGCAAAAGAGAAAGATATGGCAATAACACATATAAAATGCTATAATAATGCTATAGCGTCAATACGTCTCAAATACGAGGGAAAAATAATGACATATTCAGAAGCAATAAAACAGATTAGACAAAAAAATTTCTTATCACAAGAAGCATTTGCACGGGAATTAGGGGTTTCCTTCTCAACAATAAATCGCTGGGAAGGTGGAAAAAGTAAGCCGAATCTTTCAGCTATGAAAAAGATTAAGGAATACTGTGATTTGCATGATTTGGATTTCACAGTGCTGGAGCAGGCTTGGAATAATAATTGAAAGGATTGTGGTTACTATGGCAAAAAAGAAAGCTGCTGAAAAAGCAATCAATGTAGATAATATTTTATTTAATTGCAGAGATATTCTGAGAGCTGCAAGAAATTCGGGATCATTCTTTGAGAAAAGAGATATGATGTTGACTCTTGTTTTTCTCAGATTTATCGGAGAAAAGTATGAGGATGGAATCGAAAAACTAAAGGCATCTTTGATTGAGCAGGGATTAGATCCAGAAGATGAAAATATTCGAGCTGCATTCTTTGATGACGCCACTTTTACTGATGGTACATATAATTTGCCTACGGAGGCGAGATGGTCAACATTAATCAATACGCCAGCACCGAAATTAAATGTTGCCTTAGATACAGCCCTTAGCAGTATTGAAGCCGTATCTTCGCAGCTTAAAGGCTGTTTCATTCAAGGTACATTTACAACACGTAATTTGGCTGCAAATGATATTAAAAAATTGGTGGATGAAGTTAATAAAATTAGTCACAAAGCATTCGGTGAAGAAAAAGATCTCATCGGTCATGTTTATGAGTATTTCTTAAAAGAGTTCGCTGTCAACGCCACAAAAGAGGAGGGAGAATTCTATACTCCTCACGATGTGGTTCAGCTCATCGCGTCTTTAATCGAACCGTTTGAAGGTACACTGTATGATCCGGCTTGTGGCTCCGGAGGAATGTTTATTCAGAGTGCAGAACTTGTTAAGGCGCATCAGGGTGACATCAACAGAATTAATATATATGGACAGGAGAAAGAACCGGCAACATGGAGACTGGCTAAGATGAATCTTGCGCTCAGAGGATTGAGTCATAATCTCGGAGAAATGGCAGATTCTTCTTTTACGCATGATTTACACAAGGGTCTGTACTTCGACTATATTATGGCAAATCCGCCATTCAACCTTAAGGGATGGTATGACAGCAATCTTGCTAATGATTCGAGATGGATAGATTATGCAACACCACCGGAAAGTAATGCGAATTACGCATGGATTTTGCATATTCTTTCTCATTTGAAAAAGACCGATGGTGTAGCGGGGTTCCTACTTGCTAACGGAGCGCTGAATGATAGTGATACGTTAACGATTCGTCAGAAGCTGATTGAGAATGACAAAGTGGAAGCAATTATCGTACTTCCTAGAGAACTGTTCATTACTACAGATATAAGCGTCACACTATGGATTTTGAATCAGAACAAAAAAGGCGGTAACTATCACGGAAGAAATCTTCGTAATCGTGAACACGAATTTTTGTTCGTGGATTTGAGAACATGGACAGAGAATCCTGTAAAGGGAGAAAGCAAGAAGAAAGTGCGCCTTTTGTCAGATCAAATTGATAAGGCGGCTAGTATTTATCATACATGGCAGAGTGAAGGGACTGATGGAACTTCATATGCTGTTCCTGAGTTGTATCGAAGCGTAGTGATCGATGAAATAAAAAATAATGATTGGTCACTCAGACCAAGCAAATATATTGAGTTTATTGACCATGACCTTGAAATAGATTTTGAAATAGAAATGAAAAGAATACAAGCAGAAATGAAGCAGGTTATGAAATTAGAGAAGCAATCCCAGAAGATGCTTGAGGATGCGTTTGGAGGGATAGGCTATGAAATTCAATGAAACAAAAAAATTTCAATATATTCGCTTAGGGGATTATATCCAGCGATCAACAATAAATAACACTGACTTAAAATATGGAGAAGAGTTAATTGTAGGAGTTAGTAATGAAGGAATTTTCACTGAGCCAAAAGGTAGTGTATCAGGTGTTGACTTAAAACCATATAAAATAGTTGATGATGGTGCATTTGTATATAATCCTTCTCGACTAAATTTGGGGTCGATTGCTTATAGAAAAGAAGGTGGTCTATGTATCGTATCACATCTGTATCAGATTTTTTATTTGAATGATTTGGGCAAACAGATAATTAACCCGGATTATTTATTCATGTATTTTCGTAGACCAGAATTTTATCGTGAGGTTACTTTTAGAAATTTCGGAAGCCAGAGGCCAGAATTTAATTTAAATGATATGAGTGAATTGATCATTCCGCTTCCAGATATTTCAATTCAAAATAAATACGTTGAAATTTATAATGCTATGTTATCAAATCAGTGTCGATACGAAGCAGGCTTAGAAGACATGAAATTAACCTGTGATGCATATATTGATAAATTTAGAAATACCCATAAACAGGTAAGATTAGGTGAATTAATCGAGTTATGCGATGAGAAAAATGAAAATCTTGAATTTGGATTAGACAATGTTCGAGGGATATCTATTGAAAAGAAATTCATGGAGACAAAGGCAAATATGGATGGTGTTTCACTAAAACCATATCTCCTTATTCGACCTAAGGATTTTGCATATGTAACTGTGACTTCTAGAAATGGAGAGAAGATTTCGCTGGCTTTTAACGATAGTGCTAAAACTTATATATGTTCTTCGTCGTATGTCGTATTTAAAGTGTCTGATGAAGATAAATTGGTGCCAGGCTATCTCGCAATGTTGTTTAATCGGGCCGAATTTGATAGATATGCACGTTTTCATTCGTGGGGAAGCGCCAGAGAAACTTTTGACTGGGAGGAAATGCAAGATGTAAGAATTCCTATACCGAACATTGAATTTCAGCAGGATATCGTAAATATATTTCGAGTTTACAACGAAAGAAAGAGTATTAACGAGAAGCTGAAATCACAACTAAAGGATCTTTGTCCAATCTTAATAAAGGGCTCAATAGAGGAAGCAATGAAGGAGGCATAGTCTATGGCAAAATTAAAGGAATTCAATGGCCATTACTGCGAATCAGAATATGAATATGCTTTTCTTGGCTTATTGGAAAACGAGGGATGGACATATACATCCGGAAACAATATTGCTCGTGAAAAGAAGCGAGATGTTTTGATTGCGGATGACTTTAAAAACTTTCTTACAAAAACTGACTCTGACCTAAATGCAGAAGAAATCACGCAGATTTATGACACGATCAGATTGATTGGCGGTGAGAGTGAATTCTCAACATTGCATAAGCTTTATGGATGGCTTGTAAATGGCTATCAGTTTACGCCGCATGACGGAATGGCAAAAATGATTAGCCTGATTGATTTTGAGCGTACGGAAAACAACATTTTTCGAGCCGTAAATCAATTCACTGTAGAATATATGAATAATGGTCAAAGAGAGAATAGAAGACCGGATGTGCTATTGTATGTGAATGGTATTCCGCTTTGCATCATTGAATTGAAAAATCCAGCAGATGCAAATGCGACTATTTACGATGCATGGGAGCAAATCAATATACGTTACTGGAGAGACATTGCACATCTTCTGCATTATTGCCCGTTGGCATGCATCTCCGACGGGGTAAAAACGAGATTAGGGACGGTTCGAACTCCATATGAGCACTTCTATTCTTGGAGAAGAGTAAATGAAGGAGATGTTGTAAGCACACTTCCATTTGAAGAAACGAAAGCAATGATTAAGGGTGTATATTCACCGAGTCGTTTCCTTGAGATCTTCAGAGATTATATTTACTTTCAGGATGGAATCTATGACAGTAACGAAGTCGAAATTGTTTGCCGTTATCCGCAGTTTTTTGCAGCAAAGTTATTGAAGCAGAGCATTGTAAATTCTGTTGTCAGCAGAAGTGGAAAGGGTGGAACATATTTTGGGGCCACTGGGTGTGGTAAAACCTATACAATGGCTTTCTTGGCAAGACAGCTATCACTCAGATGTACGGATGTTCCGGAGATTGGTTCGCCAACTATTATTTTGATTGTTGATAGAGAAGAACTTCAGAAACAGGGAGCAAAACTATTTACAAAAAGTACAGAATTTTTGAATTTAGGAGAGGTATCCGTTGTTAAGGATAGAAAGCAGCTGCGCCAAGAGTTAGGCGCAAGACAGAGTGGCGGATTCTATATCTGTACGATTCAGAAGTTCTGCAATCGAGCTGAAGATAAGATTGGTTTGATCAACGATAGAAGAAATATTATTTGCTTTTCAGATGAGGCACATCGTACACAACTGGAGCATTCAAAGAAAATCCAGTTCAGCAAGGATGCAGATGAAAACATGAAGGCAATGGTGTCAAAGCCATATGCAAAAGTGCTGAAGGAAGCATTCCCGGAAGCGACATTTGTTGGTTTTACTGGTACGCCTATTGCGGAAACTTACCAAACTTTTGGAGAAGAGATTGATCGTTATACTATGGATCAGGCTGTTGCGGATGGTTTAACTGTTTCAATCAAGTATCATCCTCGTATCGCGAAAGTGCTATTAGACAAAGATAAAGTTCGACAAATTGAAGAGTATTATAAAAAATGTGCTGAGGATGGGGCAACGGAAGAGGATATAGAGGCAAGTAAGAAAGCGATGAGTTCCATGGAAATCATCTTAGGGGAACCTCTGCGCCTTGAACGACTTGCAATTGATATTCATGACCATTATGTAGCTGCGTGTGCAGAAGATCCTGACAGAATCCAGAAGGCTATGGTTGTGTGCTCGAACCGGAAGATTGCGTTCAATCTTCTTCAGATATTTAAGGATAAATATTCGGAATGGTTTGAAGAAACTAAGACACCGAGTGGTCTTGTTGCAAGCGAAGAAGAACTAAGAGAATTAAAGCCGATGCCGGCTATGGCGATGATTGCCAGCAACGGAAAAAATGATCCACCTGAAATGTATAACTATCTCGGTGGAGTGAAGAATGATAAGCGTTCAGAAGAACTGGATGCTGCATTCAAACAGGAAAAATCTAATTTCCGAATTGCAATCGTTGTAGATATGTGGATTACAGGATTCGACGTACCATGCCTTACTTACCTTTATAATGATAAGCCACTTAAGAAACATTTGCTTATCCAAACCATAAGCCGCGTAAACAGAAAATACGAAGGCAAAGAGTATGGAATGGTGATTGATTATATTGGAATTCGTGACAATATGCGAGAGGCCATGAAAGTTTATGGCGGAAACACGTCTGTTGCTCCTACGGAAGATGATGTTCAACAAGCGACAGATTCATTTAAAGAAGAGCTGGAAATATTAAAGGAAATGTTTGCTGGCTACGATTTGTCGCCTTTCCTGGATCCGGATTGTGATCCGGTTCTCCGATATGAGCTTTTGGCAAAAGCAGCGGAGTTTGTATTTTGCTCAGCTGAGGAGTTGCACTCAGAGGGGAAGACAGACGTTTTGACTGTCTCATTCAAAACATATTTTCTGCAGAGCGTAAAAAGAATGAGAATGGCTTATGAAATTTGTCAGCCATCTGGAAATCTCGAAGAGAAGGATTCTGCGCTTGCACAATGCTTTATGGCAATCGGTGGATTTGTACGTAAGATGAGTGGTACGAGCGAGGTGGATACTGATACCATGAACCGCAATGTGTCGAAGATGGTCGAGGAAGCTTTGAAGTATAACCAGGTAGAGAGCGTACTTGATACCGGTGAGGAAGAAGATATATTCTCCCCGGAATACTTCGAAAAATTATCTGATGTGAAAATGCCTGCAACGAAGTTAGAACTTCTTGTAAAGATGCTAAAGAAGCAGATTAAAGAATATGAGAAGGTCAATAAGCTTGCAGCTAAGACCTTCCAAGAGATGCTTGAAAAAACCATCGAAGAATACCATGAAAGAAGAAAACATCTAACTGCTGAAGAGGCCGGAGAAACACAAGAACAAGCTTCGGAGGATATTGTGCGTGCTGCTACAGAGCAGGCTTTAAAAATATTGAGGCGGATGAATGAGAATCGGGAAAGCTTCCGTAAGATAGGATTAACTTTTGAGGAAAAGGCATTCTACGATATCCTTATTGCGCTTCGTGACCAGTATAACTTCGAGTACGGAACAGATAAAGAGATTGATGGTGTAGTGATTAATGATAAATGCCAGTCATTAGCTAAGAAAATTAAGGAAATCATTGATACTAAATCATCATTCGCAGATTGGTTGAATAATCAAAATGTACGAGATCAGCTTAAGTTTGATATCAAAATCTGTCTTGTGAAAAACGGGTATCCTCCACAGTATAGTCCGGAAGTCTTTAATAAGGTTATGGAACAGGTTGAGAACTTTGAAGAACACTCATTAGAAGTTGAACGTGCATATTACCCAAAGGATAATAGTGCGTATGGAATGATGGTTGCAGAAAGCACTTCTCCTTATGGAGAGAAAAAATAGAACGCTTGAATACTAAAAACACATGAATCGCAAGAGGAAACAGTAATGAAGATAAAACACGTAAAAATAAGAAATTTTAGAAATTTAGGAGACATTGATGTACCTCTTAGCAGTTCTGTGATACTGGTGGGAGAAAACAATAGTGGAAAAAGTAACTTTCTAAAGGCGATAACTTTACCATTTTTAACGGAAGAAAGTGGATATTTTGGGAAAAATCTTTCTTGGATAGATATTAATGATGCAGCTAGGCAGCAGTATTACACATTTCTAATTAACTATCAGAAAGAAATTATTAACGGCAAAATCGATGCCGCGTCTTTATCCAAGGCACTTCCTGTAGTTTCTGTTGAGGTTGAGTTTGAAGCACAGCCTTCAGAATTATATTTTGTTAAAGATATGGCTTGTTCAGTGGGGGAAGATCATCTCGAATATAAATTGTTATATGAATATAAGCCTTCGAAGATAGAGGATATATATGCGCTGGTGAAAAGTGTACTTAGTTCGAATAATCCATTAAACGATGTTTCGGTCAAAAGCGTAAAGATGAATCTGCTTCCAACCGAATTTTATACATATAGTATAAGTGTACCGGGGAAAGGATCCATAAGTCACGACGCATTAAGGATGTTTAAATATGTGTCATTAGAAGCTGAGCGCGATGATTTCTCAAGGAACCGTGAAAGATTAGGTTCAAAATCGTTGGTGAGTCTTCTGCAGAGAGGATTTACTGATGAGGATAAAATAAAAGTTGAACAAGAATATAATCGATTCTTTGAAGAACTGAAGTCTCTTTCTAAGATGGATAAAATTATTAACTGGCAAGAAAATTCTGAATTTTCTGAAGCAAAAACTTTTTTTGAACATATTTCTATTCTCCCTAATATGCCCGCAATGCAGAGCATATTGAATAGTGTCCGATTAGGGTATTCAGATGAAGAATTGTCATTGCAAGGGTTGGGACATAGAAATTTAATTTTATTATTAGTGTTAACTAACTCGCTTATTGCACGAAATCCAGATAATGCATTCACGTTGCTTACAATTGAAGAGCCAGAGGCGCACTTATGCATTAATAATGAGAGGCTAATGGCCAGTTTTATCAAGGCTTTTACGGAAAACAATAGTACAATGCAGCTATTTTATTCTACACACAGTACAGAGTTTATAAATAAAATGGATTTAAGCAATGTGATTATACTTCATGCAGGAAAAGCTTTTGCAATTAGTGAGGAAATATCCGAAGAAAATAGAGATTATCTGACGAAGAACCCAAACACAGATCTCTTTAAACTATTCTTTTCAAGAAAATGTATACTCTTCGAGGGTATCAGTGAAGAGATGCTACTTAGATCATATATAGATTCAAGGCGTGAGTTAAGTAATATTGAATTGATATCCTTCCATAAGGGGTATAAAGAAATAATGAAAATTTGGAAGAAGGTAAATGAAGGAACTTCTAACAAGCTTGGAATAATTCGTGATTATGATGGCGAAGATAAGGCTAAAAAAGAACATGAAAAGTTCGATGATGGAAAGAGTATCTGCGTTCGCACAACAGCTGAATACACTTTAGAGCCTGAAATCGTTTTGACGGGAAACAATTATACAGTGTTAAGGGAAAAATACGGTGATACTTTAGGTTGGAAGGATTTAACTGCCGAGCAACTGCAAGAGGCATGGAGAAATGCAAAGGCATCAGATATGCTACTGATTTGTAAGGATCTTGCTTCTGGAAATTTAATGGAATTAGAGATGCCGTCTCATATTAGTGAGGTGCTTGAGTTTATGAAATAAAAGGATAAAGGTAACATGGAGATAACTATTGCTGGAGCTGGAGCGGGAAAGACCTCATCGATGTCTAAGAAAGTGATTGAGATATATCAAGAGATTGCTCCTCAAAAAAGAATCTATTGCATAGCTTTTACAAATAATGCGGTGAACTGCATAAAAAGCCGCCTCGTAGATCATTTTGGGTCGATACCAGATAACATTGCTGTATCCACAATCCATTCTTTCTTATATCAAGAAATAGTAAGACCGTATTATTATTTACTATTTGAAAAACACTATAAAAGGATTTCAGTATCTACTTTACCTACTGAAATCAGATATAAAAATGCAACTATCAGTCGATTGGAAGCAAATAATGTAATACATCAAACAGTTATTCCAGAACGCGCAAAATGGGTTGTTGTCAAAAAAAGTGATGATAATGCTGATCGTAAAGCAAAACGGAAGGTTGTACTGAAATCATTGCAAGAATATATTGGTGCGATATGTATAGATGAAGCTCAAGATATTGATAATGATATTACTGAGATTATAAAGATATTAGAAACACTGTCTATTAGAATGGTTCTAATGGGAGATCCTAAGCAAGATTTAAAAGGATACGGTAATCTAAGATTGTTAGCACAACAATATGTTGATGGGGTGTCATATTTATCACAGTGCTTTCGATGTCCATGCGAACATTTGAATATTTCAAACTTCATTGTTCCTGATTCCGAAAAACAGTGTTCAAATGTCAAGAATGGAATAGTTAATTTGATATTTGAATCTGATGAACAGTGTTCTAATTTGATCAGTAGTAATGATTTTGACTTGATGTATATTTCACAAAAAAATCCTGGATATGAAACACATAGTATTGGCGCAAGGGATGACGCATTGCAAAGTACTTATGAAGAGCTAATACCGATACTTCAGAACAAAAAACCAGATTTTGATGAAAATAAAATAAATAGATGGGCATACTACAATGCTCAAAGACTTATTGAGGCTTATAAAAGAACAGGGAATAAGTCAAGCGCTATCACAGAGATACTTGGCTATGGTTTTCTAAATAAATCGGAATTTGGAAAAGTTATAAATTCGATTTCTGATGAGACGAATGAAGCATCGCAGGATAGTATTCGGGTTTCGTCAATTGAGAGTATTAAAGGTCTAGTATAACGTTCGCTAATTAACTGGACTTTTTAAGTGGAAGTGTATCTACAATTACTTCCTCAGAAACATCAATGTCATTTAAATTGTATTTCCAATGAAATATGACTGGATCTGCATTGACTTCATCGAAGTACAAGTAAATACGTTTTACAAGTTCCTCTTTTGTACTAACGCGTATCCCACGTAACATTTGCTTGGTCATTTTGCTGAAAAATCCTTCAACCATGTTTAACCATGAACCATGCTTTGGAGTAAATACAAACTCGAAACGGTCTGGTACTGTTGCCAGATATTTACGTGTTTCCTCTGAAGAATGAACTCTGAGGTTGTCTAGGACAAGACGGATTTTATCTCCCTTGGGATACTTGGTATCAAGTTTCTTTAGAAATTCCACGTAATCTTTGCTGTTATGTGTAGCACTGACAAGCGGTATTGCTTCACCAGTCTGCAAATCAATGCCTGCAAGCAGAGATATCGTTCCAAGACGCTTGTATTCATAGTCTCGGCTAATTGTACCATGCTCACTATCAGGCGGAAGATCATCAGAAGTAGTCGCAATTGCCTGAATTCCAGGCTTTTCGTCATACGAAATGACATGAGTAATTACTTCATCGTCAAATGGAAGAAGCCTTCCATCTTCATCAAACTGTAGAGACAGCTGCTTATATACAAGCAGCACGTTATGCATTTTCTCCTCAAATTCAGGATCGCGATTTTCGCAATAATACTTGATTTTGTGTGGTTTGATATCAGCTTCATCCAAAATT
>ADGC01009658.1_pt1 | contig 13023 bp, 15 predicted proteins | sample 268048 | NCBI WGS metagenome assembly ADGC01 (sample SAMN02954255, study PRJNA42359) | wallaby gut metagenome | biome: terrestrial; feature: wallaby; material: gut; isolation source: foregut contents of Macropus eugenii | host: Notamacropus eugenii | place: Australia
ATGAAGGAACGAACAAAGAGATCCATGTGCTGTTTTCTCCTGGAGGAGATGGAGCGCATGAACACGAAGATGGCCGAGGTCGGCATGGCCCAACCGCAGTGCCTATATCCGCAAGATGGCTCTTGATGGCTACTGCGTCAATCTGGATCTGAAGGATGTGACCGAGATGGTCTCCCTGCTCAGGCGGTGCAGCAACAACCTGAACCAGTACGCGAAGAGAGCCAATGAGACCGGCAGCATTTACCAGGCGGATATCGAAGACCTCCGCAGCAATCAGGAACAGCTGTGGGATATGGCAAAGGAAATCCTTGCAAGACTTGCAACGATCCAATAGTCCCGGTGACATCCTTGACACAATGCCGGTCCCAATCAATAATGAGGATAGAATCACGGGAAAGGAAGGTGCCGTTATGTTTGTATGGAGAGTATTTACCTGGACTTTAAAACTGATATTGAAAATATTGCTTCTTCCGGTAGTGCTGGTTGTAGCGGCACTGAGCATCTTCGCAAAAATCGCCTATTATCTGGGAGCCGCTGCACTTGGTCTTGGTATGCTTGTCCTGTTTGCCTGGGTGTGAGTATCTATCAGCAGAACTGGACCGGTGTTGCAGTTGTGATCATCGCTGGCGCCGCTCTCATGGCAATAGGTTTTGCCGCTGCATTTGCTATCGTTGCACTGGAAGGACTCACCAGTGCGATGACATCATTTCTCGTGTCATAAAAATCAATATATCTATTACGCTCATGGCTTCGGCTGTGGGCGTTTTTTATTTATCGAAGAAAGGATGTGATTTATTTGGATCAGAAGATTCGATTTATTACAACAAAATATGATGATCTGTTTCAGCTGCCGGATGGCGGTGTTGTGGAAGTCACATTTCCGGACCGGCACTTTTTTGCCAAGTGCCGGTATGTAGATGATTATCATTTCAAACTCGGAGCGGAAACACTTCATATCTGTGAGTTTGCAACAATTCTAGAACAAAGAAATGGCATCTGCAGGCCGGAAGCAGAAACCAGCTTGGAGCAGGCTGCATGGAAAATTGAACGCCATGGGTTTCTGCTGTTGCAGACAAGCGAGGAGGGATATGATTACTCCTTATATGATCTGACATTGCATGAGCTGGATGGCGGACAGCTGGACAATCCGCACATTTCGATGAACCAGGCAAGGAACGATATTCTTGAAGATCTGGGATGGGATAACAGGATCATGAAGTTGGAACCCTATGATGTGCTTTCGGAACAAATCAGCCATAAACTCGAAGCAGAAATTCCCAAGAGACGGGAATCTGTTCTTCAAAAGCTCTCGTCAAAAAATCCAGAGGATGCAGGCCATGCGGGACATATTCACACAGATAAGACTCGATAACAGGAAGGGAGGGGATATCAATGGCAGCCACAAGACTGATCGCACTGCATGTCAACAAAGGCCGAACCGTTGTACAGTGTCTTGGGGACCGGACAGACTATGCGACCAATCCGGAGAAAACAGAAAAAGGTAATCTGGTCACCTCCTATGCCTGCGATCCTCGCACCGTAGATGAGGAATTCATGCTCTCCAAGCGGCAGTACTACCATCTCACCGGGAAGACACAGAAAAGCGATGTCATCGCCTACCAGATCCGGCAGTCCTTCAAGCCGGGAGAGATCACACCGGAGGAAGCAAACCGCCTTGGCCGGGAGCTTGCCATGCGATTCACCAAGGGTGACTATGCCTTCATCGTTGCTACGCATACGGATCGGGCTCACATTCATAACCATATTATTTTCAATTCCACTGCCCTTGATGGGACTAAGAAATTCAAGAACTTCTGGCTGTCCGGGAAGGCCCTGCAGCGATGCAGCGACCTGGTCTGCCTGGAGAACGGATACTCCGTCATCGACCCCAAACCCTATCGGGATCGGCAGAAACGGACCGACTATCCGGGAAGAGAAAACCTCCGGGACGGCATCTGCAGAGATATCGATGCTGCTCTGCAAAGGAATCCCGATTCCTTTGAGGAATTGCTGCATATGCTGCAGGCAATGGATTATGAAATCAAGTACGGTAAGAACATTTCCCTCAAAGGGAAAAGTCAAAAGCGCTATATTCGACTGTCCTCACTCCCAGAAGGGTATCAGGAAGCGGAACTTCGTGCGCATTTCACCGGGAATATTAGCACAAAAGGAAAAAGTGAAAGAACTCCTCAGTCCAAGACCAACTATCAATCCCATCGCCAGGTTAATCTCATCATCGATATTCAAGCCAAGCTGACAGAAAAAGGTCCGGGATATGCACGCTGGGCTACGGTGTATAACCTGAAGCAGATGTCAAAAACGCTTCTTTTCCTGCGTGACAATCATATCGAAAATCTGGATCAGCTCGATACAATTGTAAACCAAAAGACCGCTCAGCGAGATGAGCTGCTTGCCTCTACTAAGGAGCTGGAAGCACGGCTGACTGAAATTGCAGCTACAGAACACACATCATCAATTTCTCCAAGTCCAGATCTGTTCAGGAAGCGTACTTTCGCTCCGGCTATAGCAGAGAATTCTATGGGGCACACAGGGAAGAACTGGAAAAGAGAAAAGCTGCCAGGAAATATTTCGATGAGCATGGGATACGGAAATTCCCAAAGGTCGCAGATCTGAATGCAGAATATAAAAAGGTGCTGGAGGAAAAGAAGGCACTGTCCAGACAGTACCGGGAACTGAAAAGTGAGACCCAGGAATACCAGATTGCCATGAGAAATATTGAATCTCTGTATGCCGCTGATCAGCATTCCGAGGAAGAGAAACAGAAGAGGCGAATTCACAGTCAGGAGCGATAACCACTCAGAGAAAGGAGAACCCTATGAAAGACAAGACGCATTATTCAAATCATACGTACCACAATGAAGATGCCAAGGCAGATACAGATACCTCTCTGCCACCGCAGAAGCCTTCCCTGAGGGATCTCATGATGGAGCTGCAGGATCAGGAATTTGTCATTACCATCCCAATCGAAAATGTCGGAGGTGATGCCCATGAGTGAGAAGAAACCTTTCAAGCTGAAGCAGGCGGCAATCCGTATGGTATCTGCACCGCCGATTCACTCGGAGGAGCCCCTGGATTCTCCGGACGCGGCAATTCGGGTAATGGCAAAGGAACTGAAGGACTATGATCGGGAAGTGGTCTGCGTCATCAATCTGAAATCGAACCTGCAGCCTATTAACTTCTCTCTCGTCAGTATGGGAGCACTGAATGAATCCATGGTTCATCCCAGAGAATTCATGAAGAATGTCATCCTTAGTAACTCTGCCAATATCATTATGGTCCACAATCATCCCAGCGGACGTCTGCATCCTTCCGAGGAGGACATCTCTATCACGGATCGCATGCAGCAAATTTGCTCCCTGATGGGTGTCGGACTTCTGGATCACATCATCATCGGCGGCGGCAATGACAGAAGCTATTACTCTCTCCATGAACAGGGTGAGCTTCCGGTTGAAAAAAATAGATTCACCAGCGAGATAGATCAGCTGAAGTGGCCGCAGGGTAAGGTGGCTGAGACAGCACAGTCTTATGACAGAGGATCTGTTTTGCAAAAGCTGGGTAAGCAGAAAGCGGACCGATTAAATCACGATGGAGAAAAAAGTCGGAAAACTGCGGAATTAAGTCGCTGAAATCCAGGGCTTGCATTGACATTTTGATAGTGTTAGCATAAACTAACACTATAACTAAGAATAGTGATGCAGGCCCTTCTGCATGATCCAGAAGAGCATCCGAAGAAACTACTGGCCGCATCAGCGGTCATTTTTATTATACGTGTGTTAGATTTGTCTAACCTCAATAAGGCTCAATAGGAGAACACGAATGAACAGTGAGCAATACAAAGCATTAACCTTAAAGGAATTTGATCAAGCAGCGGCTGGATTCGATAATGATGACCTCAGTGTTTATAATATGTGCCGCAAGGATTATCCAGATATTCTGGAGGAAGTAAAGAAAGAGAATTTTTCCATTCTGCTGGATGCAGGCTGCGGCACCGGAGCCATGCTGAAGCTCTTCGCAAGAGATATCCCTGAGAAGAAATATTATGGCATCGATCTCTCCGGGAAGATGATCGAGGTGGCAAAGCAGGGGGCGAGTGATATCCAGTTCATGCAGGGCGATTGTGAAGAACTGCCCTATCCCCATGATACCTTCGATGTGATCACCTGCTCCATGAGCTTTCACCACTACCCGAATGTGGAGAAGTTCTTCCACAACGCACACCGGATCCTGAAGCCGAAGGGCAGGCTGATTCTGCGGGATATGACCGTAAATCATTCCTTGATCCTGTGGTTCATTAATCATGTGGAGATGCCGATTCTGAATCGCTTCTTCGGCAAAGGGGATGTGAAATGCTATTCGCGGAAGGATGTACAGCAGCTGTGTGATGCCAGTGGATTGATCCTTGAGAAATTCGAGGTTCGAAAAGGCATGCGGCTCCATGCCGTAATCCGCAAACCGTGAATACATCATCCGAACCCGATCAGTACAGGCGAAAAAGTTGCAGCAAAGGAGATGCTATGGCAAATCATTTTAATCTGGGTGATGTCCAGGAAACGGCTCTGATTCCGTTATCCAACCGAGCATCCGAGACACTGCGCCGCCACCCCAGAGTCCGGGATGAGAAGGCGGTTCAGATCATTAGAGAACTTGGTGCGGATCTCTCCAAATATGATAAAACTGTCACCCACGAATGTGTCATCGCCAGGACGATCCTGTTTGATCAGACCGTTCGAGAATACATAAAGAAATATCCAAACGCAATCTGTCTGAATATTGGCTGCGGTCTGGATGACCGTTTCTCCCGCGTAGACAACGAAAGAATCCAATGGTTCGACATTGATCTGCCGGATTCCATTCAGGTCAGAAGAAAGATATTCGAAGAATCTGTGCGCCGCCGGATGCTGGCGGCAAATATCCTGGATCCGGAATGGATGAAAAACATACCGACTGACATGATCGCCGTGGATGGTGAGAATGATGAGATTACTGAGGATACAAAACAAAAAACACAGCCGGTGATCGTAATCGCCGAGGGACTTCTCATGTACTTTTCTAAAGATGAAAATCAAAGGATCCTGCAGCTTCTTGCCGATGGATTCCCCAAGGGGATCTTCATCGTTGAGCTGATGCGGCCTTCCATGATGGATGAGAAAAAGCATGAAACCGTGCGGAAGACCAACGCAAGTTCGGCTGGGGAACGAAATCCGGAAAGGAATTCGAAGCACTGGAACCACGGATGCACCTGGTCAGTGAGCACAGCTTCTCTGAGCAGATGATACATTCAACGCTTGTGAGCAAACTGATCGGTCTGATCGTTTGGAAAATCAATAACCGCATTGCTGTATATCATTGGAGAACCGAGAAATGAAAAAGACATTAGCCATGTTAAAACCTGCGATAATCGCATACATGGAGCAGCACTACTCTCCCACAGAAAGCAGACGGCGCTGGGAGCAGATCGAGTTACAATCCTACCACTGGCTTCAGGTGGAAGGCGACCTCGGAGGCCGCAGGAACATGATGGCATCTAACATGTATCTCTGCTATGCCATGTGTGCTTTTTATGATGCCGTTGACCGTAAGTTCTCCAGAGAGGATATGGAAGAACTGGTACATACATCGATGCATAAAACATTCCGCATGCTCAATCACCTGGACTTCAATCGTCTGGAGAAAAAGAAATGGCTCATGAATATCCTGAACCGTTTTCTGATCCGCTATGCTCACAAAAACAATCAGAAGCGCGGCGGCGATTGGGGGAATACCTGGGATATTCGCGTCGATTCAAATCAGAAAGAATCCGGCATTGTCTATCAGCTGAACACCTGCCCTCTTCATGAATTTGCTGTGAAATACGGCTACACCGATATCTTGCTGTATATGTGTGAGACTGATCATCTCGTTGCAAAGCAGATGCATGCCCATCTGATCCGGCATCAGCGGATCTCCGATGGGGATCCCTGCTGTGCTTATCGATATGTGGGCGACCGCTCGGAAGCAGCCAGACGGGATCCCGGATCAAAATAGCAACGAAATAATAAAGGAGATCCTATGCATCCATGTGGACTATAATCGGAATACTGATTCCATTTCTCGGGACAACACTCGGCTCTGCCTGTGTCTTCCTGCTCAGGGATCAGATGAAACAAGAAACACAAAAAATATTTACCGGCTTTGCAGCCGGAGTCATGATTGCAGCATCTGTATGGAGCCTGCTGATCCCGGCATTGGAGCAATCCGAACCGATGGGGAGATTGTCCTTCCTTCCGGCGGCAATCGGATTCCTGCTTGGCATTGCCTTCCTTCTGCTTCTGGACAATATCATTCCTCACCTGCATCCGAATACCAATGCAGAGGAAGGACCACAGAGCAGCCTGACCGATACGGCAAAGCTGATGCTGGCGGTAACGCTGCATAACATTCCGGAAGGAATCGCCGTGGGAGTTGTCTTCGCCGGGCTCATCTCAGAAAATGCACAGATAAGCCTCAGCGGTGCCATTGCACTATCTCTTGGAATCGCAATTCAAAACTTTCCGGAAGGTGCGATCATCTCCATGCCGCTGCAGACCCGGGGTGTGGGTAAAAGAAAATCTTTTCTGTACGGAATGCTCTCCGGAATTGTAGAACCGCTGGCATCTGCCATCACAATCATTCTTGCTAACTTCATGATTCCCGTTCTGCCGTATCTGCTCAGCTTCGCCGCAGGAGCAATGCTCTATGTGGTTGTGGAGGAACTGATCCCGGAAATGGCACAGGGGAAACATTCAAACTCAGGTGTTATCGCCTTCTCCGCGGGATTCGTACTGATGATGATTCTGGATGTGGCACTCGGGTAAATTGCAAATATTAAATATAGAAATGTCTTCTCAGATGACCTTACTGCAGGTTTATCCGGGAAGACATTTTCTCTTATCTTTGGATACTTATCTCAGCGTTCTGAAGGAATGCGTCGCCTCACGAAGTGAGATCAAAAGGTATTCAATTGGTTTCGACGACTGGTATTATCTGCCAAGATGAAAAATAGCAGATAACAGATATTACATAGAGGTCAGTACTGCGTAAGGTGATAGCTCCTGTACTGGCTTCTTTCCTCTCCTACAGTTATAATCTATAAGTATGTTTTTCTGAAAATATGGTAAATGGGGATTCGCGTAATCATCGCTAAAAAACAAGTGGGGATTTGCGCGTAATATCAATTTACGCAAACGGGGATTTGCGTTATAATATAATCCGAGAGGTAATCATATAATGACAAAGACTGTTTTTAAGAGAAAAATATACAATGAAATTCTTGAGTGGAAAGAAAATCGGAGTGAGAAATATGCACTTTTAATAAGAGGTGCCAGACGTGTTGGAAAATCAACAATTGCAGAGGAGTTTGCAAAAAATAACTTCAAATCATATATTTTGATCGATTTTGCTCATACAAGTCAATCAATCATTGAATTATTTAATGATACATATGACTTAGACTTTTTCTTTTTGCAATTACAACAGCTCACCGGAATTAGATTATATGAAAAGGAATCTGCAATCATATTTGATGAAGTCCAATTACAGCCAAAAGCAAGACAGGCGATCAAGTATCTGGTTGCGGATGGAAGGTACAAGTACATTGAAACAGGGTCTCTTCTATCCATCCAAAAGAACACGAAAGATATCTTAATTCCAAGTGAAGAACATAAGATTAATATGTATCCTATGGACTTTGAAGAATTCTTATGGGCAATTGAAGATGAGATGACAGCAGCTACAATAAAAATGCTTCTGAAAAAGCAAAGATGTGCCGGAAATGCTATGCATAAAAATCTAATGCGTATCTTTAGGTTGTATATGCTTATAGGTGGCATGCCTCAGGCTATTGAAGAATATCTGGATCATAATAATCTGCAGCTGGTTGACGAGGTAAAAAGGGAAATTGTGGATCTCTATGAAGAGGACTTTAGAAAGATAGATAATGCAGGATTATCCGGTGATATCTATGATTCTATTCCGGCAAGTCTCTCCGGTAATGCATCCAGATACATATTATCTAATGCACGGCAGGGGCTTCGTTCAGAACAGGTTCGTGAATTGATTCCGGACTTATTAAGTTCTTACACGGTAAATATTGCTTATCATGCCAACACCCCCAATGTTGGAATGGCACTTGAAAAAGATTTCGGTCGTTATAAGTTATTCACGTCTGATACCGGACTTTTTATAACACTGGCATTCAAAGATAAAAACTACACAGAAAATGTGATTTATAATAAACTGCTTTCGGACAAGCTTGAAACAAATCTGGGATATGTCTATGAGAATGTAGTTGCTCAGATGCTAATTTCAAAAGGCAGCAATCTGTTTTATTATACAATGAGCAGTGATACTTCCAATCATTTATACGAGATTGATTTTATCATTTCAAGTGGAGATAAAATAAGTCCTATAGAAGTGAAATCAGGAAATTATAGAGGACATAAATCATTGGATGTCTTCTGTAATAAATTCAGCAGTCGAGTGAGAGATAAATACGTTATTCATACAAAGGATTATAAATGGGAAAACGGAATACATTATCTGCCAATATATATGGTTCCGTTCTTATAAACAAGTTTACACAAAACATTACATACCTATCCGATGAATTACGCAGAGATGACCGGACTGCCATGCAGAGTAATCGCGGAAATCTGATTACAATACAAGTTCATCTAGCAGGTACCATCGAAAGTTATGGAGATAAGATAATGGAAAAAATCAAAATTATCAGCGAAATATCGTATACATTAAAAGTGATCGGTGGGAAATGGAAACCACTAATATTAGAGTTTTTAGAAGAAAATGGTACACAGCGTTACATGGACATATACCGATATCTAGGGGATGCACCCAAAAAAACATTAACGGGACAGCTGCGGGAATTGGAAGAAGATGGAGTGATTGAAAGAAATGTGATTCCTACAGTTCCGGTACAGGTTGAGTATACCTTGACTGAATTTGGGAAAACACTCTCTCCGGTTTTATATGCTATGTGCGACTGGGGATTCTGGAATATGGACAGAGATCGTTATGAACTCGTGCATCCGGTTTGCGAAGATGAGGAACAGGGTACAAAATAGTTCCCAGGAGTAAACTATGTTCCCTGGGGAAAAAATAGTGCCGTCTTGTAGAGATATTGAATAAGCAGTATTCTCTTTTCAGAAACAAAAAACAGACACTAAAAGGAGATTAAATATGCAATTCGATTTTACCTACAGTAACCCTACAACGATTCATTTTGGCAAAAATTCTATGGATAAGCTCACAGAGGAGCTTGAGAAATATGGAAGCAATATTCTGCTTTTGTACGGAGGCGGTTCCATTAAGAAAAACGGAATCTATGATGCTGTCATGCGCGCCTGTGAAGAGACAGAAAAGAATGTGTATGAATGCACTGGTGTTATGCCGAATCCAACCTATGAAAAGGTAAAAGAAGGAGCACGCATTTGCAAAGAGCATAATATTGATCTGATTCTTGCAGTCGGTGGCGGATCAACAATTGACTGTGCAAAAGCAATTTCTGTTGTATCCAAATGTGATGAGGAAACTGCCTATGTCAAGTATTGGGTAAATGCAGAGCCTTTCACGGGAGAAATCACTCCTGTAGGATCAATTCTGACAATGGCAGCTACTGGATCAGAAAACAACTCCGGTTCTGTTATTACAAATGATGATCTGAAGCTGAAAATCGGTATTGTATTCCCAGACTATGTAAATCCTCAGTTTTCTATTTGTAATCCTGAGTTTACATACACCCTCTCTGACTACCAGATGTCCGCAGGTATCTTCGATATCTTTTCACACTTAATGGAAGGCTATTTTGCGGGAGATGATAACAGTACTTCTCTGTATGTAGAAGAAGGATTTATGAAATCCCTCATTGAAAGTGCCAGAAAGGCGAAAGCAGACAAAGAGGATTATGAAGCCAGAAGCAATATCATGTGGATTTCCTCATGGGCAATGAATCCATTTGTAGCCGAAGGAAAGAAGCAGGATTGGATGGTTCATCAGATTGAACATCAGCTTGGAGCTTATACAGACTGCACGCATGGAATGGGACTTGCTGCAATTTCTGTACCGTACTATAGATACGTAAAGAAATTTGACGGTGTGAAAAGATTTGCCAGATTCGCACAGAATGTATGGGGAATCAGTGCAGAAGGCAAAACAGAGGATCAGCTTGCCGATGCAGGACTGGATGCACTTCTTGCATTTATTAAAGAGATGGGACTGGTAACCAGCATCAGAGAACTGGGAGCAACAGAAGAAATGCTTCCTCAGATTGCAAATTCATCAAACTTATTTGATGGAGGCTTCAAATCTGATATCAATCCAAATGATATTTTGGAGATTTTAAAAGCAGCAATGTAATTGCAAATTCCAATTTACTCGTAAAGCACAAGAATAAAATATCGTTTTTTACATAACCAGTGACTGACAGTCCATCAGCCACTGGTCCTATGGCTTTGGCGTTTTTGTTCAATCCTTTTTACTAAATCAGCTGCCGGTGCCGAATAACATACATAATCTTCCATACAGAAGATGATTCCGTTAAATTTATCATGAGAACCGTAGCATAGACTCTGTTGCCGAATACATGCGGCTCTCCGTCCGGTATATATTCATCTGCAGGTAAGTAAGGATTTACCTTTGGATTCTCTTTCAAATTAGGATATACATATTTTACATCTTGACTGCGCGTACTGCATAAAAGCTTGGAATGTTATATTCTGCTAAAATGCCCTCAGACATGCCATCTTCATAAAATCCCGTAATAACAAAGCCGGCCTCTAGCTGTCCACCTAATTGTTCTTCCATCGTATGAGAAAATTGAACACCGGCATCTTCTTCTTTTAGCATATTCATATGCTCAGGATTTCGAAGCGGATTGAATGGCAGCTTATAAGTAAACTTTGTTTCTTTAGCGTCAAAAACGTAATTTATTGCATTATCGTACCCGCCAATCAAAACACCACCCGGTTTTAACACACGTGCACATTCTTTAAATATAGGTTTTACGTCTTCGATGTAGCAATTTGAAACCGGATGAAAAATAATATCGAATTGTGCATCCTCGAAAGGGCAATGTTTGGGTCATATCTGCCCGGATCACATCTATATGATATCCTTCTCTCTCCGCTACCATAAGTTCAGACTCTATCTGCTTTTGAGAATAATCGAGCACTGTACAAGCTGCTCCCAGTGCCGCAAATATTGGCATCTGCTGTCCACCACCGCTGGCAAGACCTAATATTTTTTTATCTTTTATATCACCAAACCATTCTTTTGGTACAGGTTTTAACGGAGTAAGAACCACGTCCCAATTTCCTTGGAGCGCATTTTGATACACTTCATGTGAAATGGGCTTCCCCCATTCCCATCCTTCTTCTATCCAACGATCTATTGTTTCTGAATTAATATCTTGATACTTCAATTTCTACTCCTATTAAATTTCGATTGCACCGAATCGAAGAGGCAGCCAGACATACTCTGCTTCCGCTATAGCTCCTATTCCTCCGGCCAGATGAAGTTCGTATTCCCCGCTTCCCCTCCATCGATCAGCAAATTCTGTCCGGTCATAAAACGGTTTACAACCGCCACAAAGTACACCCAGTCTGCGATTTCTTCCGGAGAGGCCCATCGCTTTAAGGGCGTCAGCTCCATGATCGCATTCCAAAGCTTTTCATCTTCCATTACCGGAAGATTCAGCTCTGTTGTTACACCGCCCGGATCAATGCTGTTGCAGATTGCCTGCGGGGCAAGACGGTTTGCCACATTTTTTGTATAGGACAAAATACCGCCCTTCGATGCAGCATAGTATGGAAATTCCGACCCGGTATGGGCGCTGGCGGAACCGATCATAACCACGGATTTTATATTTTCATTACCGAAGGCATAATGTTCTGTCACAGAGATAACGGCTTTTAAATTTGTCTCAATATCATCCTCACTGTTTTGGACACCTGCATTATTGATCAGTACATCAGGTTTTATATCAGGGTAGGATGAGGCATCTCTTACATCCAGTACATAATGTGTATATCTGCCTTCCGTTTCTCCTGTAATCGTAGATTCCTTTACATCGAATCCAACAACACAATGGCCTTCATTTAGAAATTTTTCTGCACAGGCTTTTCCTATTCCGCCTGCTGTTCCGGTAATTAAAATTAACATATGATGAAATTTATATGAAACATATTTATACGGTAAACATTTATGCAATACGATTTATGCGATACGCATTCGTCTGCCGCCAATCAGTGTGCTGCAGCGGGTTCTTTGATCTGAGCATATCGAATATACTCATCACCGATCTTCTCCTGCTTCCATTCCTTTGTTACCTTATATCCGATCGGACTTAAGAGTACCTCAAACAAAAGCTCTGCTGCCGCGCCGGTGAGTGAGCATGTAATTACCTGTACCGGTGTCCATCCGAAAAATACATAGGAAACCATAACAGCAAATACAAGATTGTCAATAAACTGTGCAATACCGGTAGATACATAGGAACGGATCGCAAAAGAGCGGAAATTATCCTCCTTCATTCGTTTACCGAGAAATGTATTGATCAGGGAATTTACAATTGCGGATGCAAGCATCGCTGTGGATGAGCCAAGTACAACATACCAGCTTCCGCCGAATGCTGCATTTAAGGCATTGTTTACATCTGCAGAACCGTAGGTGTAATACTCGCCCCACATGCCGGGCGTCATTGAAAGCCCTTTAAAGAGCAGGCAAACACAGAGATTTACAAATAATGCAAGAACGGAAATCTTAGCTGCTGCCTTTCCTCCGAAGTGCTTGCATATCATATCCATGCATAGAAAAGATACCCAGCTGACAGCAAAACCGCAGTCCAGCGCCAGATATTTTGCAGAGAACAGTTCCTTATTCGCCAGCAGATTCATGATGATAACGCTGACAATAAACAGGGAAACTACCAGAGACGGGATGTTTCTTAAGAGGACCTTATAGTCCTCCAGT
>ADGC01004101.1_pt1 | contig 13002 bp, 10 predicted proteins | sample 268048 | NCBI WGS metagenome assembly ADGC01 (sample SAMN02954255, study PRJNA42359) | wallaby gut metagenome | biome: terrestrial; feature: wallaby; material: gut; isolation source: foregut contents of Macropus eugenii | host: Notamacropus eugenii | place: Australia
AAAGTTGCATAATTTAAACCTTTTAATTTTACTTCTTTGGATTTTACTTAAAAAAGTAAATAATTATTTTTAAAGCAGAAAGTTCGCAAGAACCTTGCGAACTTCTCTATGAATTTTTAAAGCTTGGTTACTACTGTACCTTCTGTATCAATTTTACAGATATTACAGAAACCATTATCATTTTGGATAAAGTTAGCTTTTAACCATTCTTGTAGCTCTTCAGCCTTCTTTAAATCTTTCATTACAATAAAGATTGAAGGACCAGACCTGAAATACCGCTAGCGATTGCACCTAATTCCTTGCCTTTAGCACAAGCTTCTTCAAAACCAGGAATTAACTGTTTACGATAAGGTTCTGCAATACAATCCTTTAAAACTTCAGCAGCTAGCTTGTCATCACCTTCATATGAAGCTTGTACAAACACGCCCATACGTCTTGCAAAAGTAATAGCATCTGCACGACTATATTCTTTAGGAAGAATTGAACGAGCAGCAGCAGTGCTTACCACAATACCAGGGTAACAAGATACCCAATACCAATCATTAAATGAAGGAACTTTTCTAGAAATAACGTCTAGTTCATTAACCATTAACTGAATGCCACCTAGATAGCAAGGAGCAGCATTGTCATAGTGAACAGAACCAGAAATCTTGCCTTCTAAACTACCCATTAAGAATAAAGCTTCATCTTTAGTCATTGGGTAATCATGAAAAGCATTTAAAGCTTCAACCGCAGCTACAATTGATGCCGCACTTGAACCTAAACCTGAACCAATAGGTAAATTCTTATGAAGTACCATCTTTACAGGCTTTACAGGTAAGCCTTTCTTACCCATAAATTCTTTAAAGCCCACAAAAGCATCATAAACAATATTGCTCTTTGGATCAGCAGGAAGCTTATTAGCGAACCAACCTGTTATTTCTAATGAAAATTCAGAATCACCATCAAAAACATCAACGTTATCGCCAAGAATTTGCCCATCAATTGGCTTTAAAGCAGCCCCAAGAATGTCAAAACCTACACTTACATTACCAATTGATGCCGGAGCAAACGCACTAACAGCCATTTTTAAGCCTCTCTCTTCCAGTTTAAAGTACGTAAAATATCAGCAAACACACCAGCCGCTGTTACTTGAGTACCAGCACCATATCCTCTTAATACCAGAGGTATTGGTTGGTAGTAAGTAGATAAGAACGCTAATGCATTTTCACCATCTTTAACCTTGTATAAAGGATCACTATCTGAAACTAACTTAATAGCAACCTTACACTTACCATCTTTGATGCTACCTACGTAACGTAATACTTGGCCATTTTCTTTAGCTTCTGCTGAAACCTTATTGAACCAAGCATCAGCTTCAGGAAGTCTCTTTAAGAATTCTTCTGTTGAGCCTTCTGCATTAAACCCAGGAGGTAATGCCATTTCAACATCAATATCACTTAAATCTAATTCTAACCCTGTTTCACGAGCTAAAATTAAAATCTTTCTCGCCACGTCCATACCACTTAAGTCGTCTCTAGGATCAGGTTCTGTGAAACCTTTTGCTTTTGCAGTAAGAGTTGCTTCACTAAAGCTCATACCTTCATCAAGTTTACCGAAGATGAATGATAAAGAACCAGAAAGAATACCATCAAATTCTAAAAGACTATCGCCAGCCGCAACTAAGTTCTGTAAGTTTTCAATAACAGGTAAACCTGCACCTACGTTAGTTTCATACAAGAATTTACGTCTACGAGATTGTGCCGCCTTTCTTAAATCACGATAGTAATCCATACTGCTTGTATTTGCTTTCTTATTTGGGGTTACCACGTGGAAACCGCTACTTAAGAAGTCAACATACTGAGATGCAATATTAGCGTCAGAAGTACAATCAACAATTACAGGATTTATTAAATGACTTTCTTTTACAAAACCCTTCATAATATCAAGAGATAAAGATAAAGGTGAATCATTTAATCTTGCCTTGAAATCAGCATTTAAATCAATACCTTCAGCATCTAATAACATGTGTTTAGAATTACATAAGCCAACCACACGAATCATAATACCGTTCTTAGATGCAAGCACACTTTGTTGTCTTCTAATCTGTTCGATTAAAGCGCCACCTACACCGCCACAACCAATCAACAACACATCAATAAATTGAAGTGAAGAGAAGAAGTTTTGGTGACAAATCTTAATAGCTTCATTTACTTTATTCTTTGAAACTACAGCAGAAATTGAACGTTCTGAAGAACCTTGCGCGATAGCATTTACGTTGATATTAGCTAATGCTAAAGATGTAAAGAATTTAGATGCAATACCATGAGCTGTTTGCATACCATCACCAACTACAGAGATGATTGCTTTGTCATCAATAATATCAATACTATCTAAAAGACCTTCTTTTAATTCAAGAGCAAATTCTTCATTTAAAGCTCTTTCTGCTACAGCTCTATCCTTAGTGTGGATACAGAAACTAATACTATATTCAGATGAAGATTGGGTAATTAAAGCAAGAGAAATTTTTGCACGTGATACACATGTAAAAATTCTACCTGCCATACCAACCATACCCTTCATACCTGGGCCACAAATATTGATTAAAGAGATATCTTTAAGATCTGAGATACCTTTAATAGGTACAGATAAATCACCTTCTTCAGCAATTAAAGTACCTTCGTAGTCAGGATTTAAACTGTTCTTAATTAAGCATGGAATATGGAATTGAGCAATCGGAGCAATAGTTCTTGGGTGTAACACCTTTGCACCAAAGTAAGATAATTCCATTGCTTCTTTATAACTCATTCTCTTAAGTAATAAAGCATCAGGAACAATTCTTGGATCGCAGCTATAAACACCATCAACATCAGTCCAAATTTCACAACTTTCTGCATTTGCACATACAGCTAAACATGCAGCTGAATAATCTGAACCATTGCGACCTAATAATACTAATTCACCATTAGCATTACCGCCTGTAAAGCCCATCATAATGTAAAGAGTGTAATTATTTTGGACACGCTCAGCAAAAGCCGCACGTGACGCTTCAATATTAACTTGAGCTTCTAAATAACCACCTTCAGTCTTTAAAGTATCAACTGGACATAACTTAGTTACGTTTTCACCACGAACACGTAAAAGTTCTTCCATACAAGCAACTGATAATTTTTCACCACGGCTTAAAATAAAAGCACGAACATTGTCAGGACACTGACCTAAAAGGCTAATACCCTTGATACGATTTTCTACTAAACCAAATTCTTTATTAATCTGTTCTTTTAATTTTTCTTCATTAAAAGATGGAAACTTTTTCTTTATTCCTAAAATAAGTCCATTATACACAGAGGTAATATCAGAAATAATTTGGTTACAATCACTACCCTTAACAGCTTCTTCAACTAAAGATTCTAATAAATTAGTTACTCTAGCTGGCGCTGAGAGAACTAAAGCTACTTGTGATTTTCTGTGGGTATTTACCACTATGTCAGAAACATTTAAAAAACGTTCTGCATTAGCAAGTGATGTACCACCAAACTTTAAAACTCGCATCAAGACTCCTACGCAAAAACTAAAAAAACCCAATTCTTTATTGAATTTGGGCTTTTCAATGTTATTCACTAGACTACATTACATAAGCCCATACTATTGGGTAATGGTAATTGTAATAATTGTACATGTGGCTGTAATACTAGTAAAAAACATAAAATCTCTTTTGACTTTTTATTTATCTAAAATTCTAACATAGCATAATCACAAATTTATGTAAATTTGTCAAGATTTAAACAACCTTAGTACATATGTTTTATATGTATTTTTCCTAAATAACTTATATATAGACTTAAATAATCCTTCATATATTTTCAATCTTTGATTAAAATGCTCATATTTTAAAATTATTGCGTTAATAAAAAGTAGAAATTTTCACCACAATAATGAGTATTCTTACTTATTTTTATACTCCAAAAGTTAATCTTTTACTGAATAACTCCAATAATTTATACCAAAATAATTTATACCTAATAAAAAAATCTCAATCTTAAAAATGTATTTTTAAAAACTACAAGCGTGAGATATTAAATAACTCACTAGATTTAAAAAAAATATTTTTAAGATTGCTGAATATTTTACGATTGCTATATAAAACACAAAGGTTTTACAAAAATGTCAGAAAGATTTCGTCCTTATGTAACTGTTGCCGCTATTATTGAATGCCGTGGAAAATTCTTAATGGTTTCAGAATTTGATGAAGCTCCATATCCTGTATATGGGCAACCTGCCGGTCACTTAGAAGCCAAAGAGGATTTAATTCAAGCAGTTAAAAGAGAAATCAACGAAGAAACCGGATTAAACCTTGAACCACAAGGCATTAGTGGTATTTATACTTACGTAAAAGATAATGAAACCATTCAAAGATTTTGCTTCTACGTTGTTGATAACACTCTTCCTGAAGAATTAGTACCAAACGATCCCGATAACGATATAAAAGGAGCCAAATGGTACACTAAGGAAGAAATAGACAATTTAAAAGATAAATTTAGAACCCGTCTAGTTAAACATTGTTTTAAAGATTATTTTGCAGGTAAAAGATATCCTTTAGATATTTTTACAACAATTCTTCCTTAAAACTCCCAATAAAACTCAAATTACAATAAAAACTTATTCCTTAATTTTACCAAGTCAACAAAATTAAGGAATACTAAATACATAAAAAAAAAACACTACAACACAAGTGCGACACTTGAACATAACATAATGAGTAATTTGAGTTTTTTCACTATCAAAAACAAATGCTACACATAAGAATTATTTACTTTTAGATAAGACATTTAAGAAACTCTTCTTAATAAAAAACTATATAGAAAATTTTTAGCCTGAAAAATCACCTTAAAAATTTTCTAAAATTGAAAAATTTACTATATACCTATATAATGTTTTTTGAGATATACATCAAAAAAAAGAGGTAATAAATGTCTGGTAAAAAAGTTGTAGTAGGCATGTCTGGTGGCGTTGATTCTTCTGTTTCTGCATACCTTTTAAAAGAGCAAGGTTATGAAGTAACAGGTCTATTTATGAAAAATTGGGAAGAAGATGATACTGATACTTATTGCTCTGCAACTAAAGATCTAGAAGATGCAAGAAGTGTTTGCGATAAAATTGGTATTGAATTAAAGACCATCAACTTTGCAGCAGAATATTGGGATCGTGTTTTTGAAAATTTCCTTACAGAATACTCTGCAGGTAGAACTCCTAATCCTGATATTCTTTGTAATAAAGAAATTAAATTCAAAGCATTTTTAGATTATGCATTAGAAGACTTAAATGCCGACTATATTGCTACAGGTCACTACGTACGTCGTACCCCTGATGATAAAGCTAAATTATTACGTGGCTCAGATCCTAATAAGGATCAAAGCTATTTCTTATATACATTAGGTTATGAACAAGTAGCTCATTCTCTTTTCCCGGTAGGTGATATGCTTAAACCAGATGTTAGAGCATTAGCAGCCAAAATAGGTTTAAAAACAGCCACTAAAAAGGATTCAACAGGCATCTGTTTTATTGGTGAAAAAAGATTTAATGAATTTTTAAGTAGATTTTTACCAGCACATCCTGGAAAAATTGAAACAGTTGATGGCAAAGTTATTGGCAAACATGATGGTTTAATGTACCACACTCTTGGTCAACGTAAAGGTTTATTCATTGGTGGTAGAAAGGATAGTACTGATGAACCATGGTATGTTGTAGACAAAGATATTGAAAGAAATACTTTAATAGTAGCCCAAGGTGCAAATCATCCACGTTTAATGTCAAATTATCTTATTGCGACTGATTTAAACTTTAATGATAGAGAACCATTTAAAGCCAAAAGATGTACTGTTAAAACAAGATACAGACAACCTGATATTCCATGTTATGCAGAACCAATCGAAGATGGATCAAAAATAAAAGTTACTTTTGATAATGAAGTAGCAGCAGTAACTCCAGGTCAGAGTGCGGTTTTATACGATGGAGAAGTATGTTTGGGTGGTGGTATTATTGAATCACGTCATAAGTTTGATGAATAATAACCAATACTATGAACAGTAAGGTTAATTGTGTTTGGGATATATGATTCTCCCCAAAACAAACAAATTCTAATATGCTAACATATTTGATTTTACTTACATGATAGAATGGTATTGTTAGCATAAATTAAAGAAGAATCACTTTTTAAGTATTTTGACTAAATTAAGAAGGAATTGTACATATGAGCGAAGTTTCTGCAAATACCTCTCTTAAACAACAAACTTTATGTTTTGCGGCTATTTGTCAAGCTGTTGCTCAAGTAAGCAAACTAGCCCATACTGGCACTTGGGATGAAGAAGAAGCAAGAATTATTGTACGCGCTTTAGCAATTAGTCAAACAGAAGATGTAAATGAAGTTTACCCTGCTGAAAAAGTTAAGAATGGCCTAGAAACATACATAAAGACTTTTAATAAACAAGTAACTAATGAAAGTTTTGAATTCACAAGACTTACTTTCTTAATGTTAAATTTAGGTTCTTCTATTTATAAACAACTTATCAAGCCAAGTAAACTAAATATATTTGGCAATACCGCTCATTTTTCAAAAGAGTTATTCATAAAGTTAGATACTATTTTAGATAACGCTAAAAAATTTGGATTTAGCCCTACTTCAGATCAAAATATCGCTAATCTTGCCAAGCTTTATGAAGAAGAAATATCTGCAGTTTCCAACTCAAAAATTAAAGTTTTTGGTTCTGCAAGATTTCTTCAACAACCAATAGTACAAAGTAGAATTAGAGCCTTAATTCTAGCTGGATTAAGAGCTGTATTTTTATGGCGTCAATTTGGTGGTAGCCGTAGAAATTTATTTTCACACGCAAGAAGATGCTTGCATGTGCACAAAACTATTTACAACAGATTTAAAATTACTTTTCAATAGCATTTTATGCTTTTTACCTTAGGAGTTAATTTCCACTATGGAACTAGAACTTTCAACACTTACCGCTGTATCCCCAATTGATGGCAGATATGCAAGCAAGTGCACTGATTTACGTAGCATTTTTTCAGAATTTGGTTTAATGCGTTTCCGCGTAACTGTAGAAGTAGAATGGTTAAAAAAATTAGCAGCTACTCCTGCAATCACAGAAGTACCAGCATTCTCTAATGATGCCATTGCTTTTCTTGATAATTTAGTTAAGAACTTCAGTGTTGAAGATGCTTTAGCTATTAAGAAGCATGAAAGTGTTACTAACCATGACGTTAAAGCTGTTGAATATTTCTTAAAAGATAAAGTTGCAGCTGTTCCTGAAATCAATGCTGTAAAGGAATTCATTCACTTTGCATGTACTTCAGAAGATATCAACAACAACTCTCACGCTTTAATGTTAAAGACTGCTCGTGAAGAAGTTATTGCACCTTTATTTACTCAAATCATTGATGCAATTACTGAACTTGCTCACAAGTATGCAGAAGACCCTATGATGTCAAGAACTCACGGTCAACCTGCATCACCTACTACTTTAGGTAAAGAAATGGCAAACGTTGTTTACCGTTTACGTCGCCAATATAAGCAAATCATGGACGTTGAATTACTTGCAAAAATCAACGGCGCTGTAGGTAACTATAACGCTCACATGTCAGCTTATCCACAAGTTGATTGGAAAGTGTTCTCTCAAGAATTTGTTGAAAGCTTAGGCTTAACTTGGAATCCATACACAATTCAAATCGAACCTCACGATTATATCGCTGAATTCTTTGATGCAATTGCAAGATTCAACACTATCGTATTAGATTTTGACCGTGATATTTGGGGCTATATCTGCTTAGGTTCATTCAAGCAACGTACAATTGCTGGTGAAGTAGGCTCTTCAACCATGCCACACAAGGTTAACCCTATTGACTTCGAAAACTCAGAAGGTAACTTAGGCATTGCAAATGCAATCTTCAAGCACTTAGCAGCTAAATTACCAGTAAGCCGTTGGCAACGTGACTTAACAGACTCAACTGTATTACGTAACTTAGGTGTAGCTGTTGGCTATACTGAAATTGCTATTAAATCTACATTAAAGGGTGTAAGCAAGCTTGAAGCTAATACTCAACACTTACTTGACGAATTAGATAACAATTGGGAAGTTTTAGCAGAACCATATCAAACTGTAATGCGTCGCTATGGTGTTGATAAACCTTATGAAAAGTTAAAAGCTTTAACTAGAGGTCAAAAAGTAAACCGTGAAATTATGCTTAAGTTCATTGATACTTTAGAAATCCCTGAAGAAGCAAAAGAATCTTTACGCCAATTAACTCCTGCTAACTACATCGGTCGTGCAGTTGAATTTGCAAAAGAAATCTAAGAAATCAATAAATAATACTTAATCAAAAAATTTAACATCATTTTTCATTAAGTTAAATATAAAAACTAAAACAGAGGATAAACTTTTATCCTCTGTTTTTATTTGTACTTATGTGTTTATTATTGAATTTTAATATTGCATCATTGATTTATTAAAAATATGTTCTTTAAACATATCCACAACTGCACTAGGAAGTTCAGTAGCATCAGAGATTACTTTATTCACTTTAAAGATATTGCAATAGTTAATATTTTCCCCAATTCTAATCGCATATATTTCGATTCCTAGCTTTTCAGCTTCAGCCATTAACTCTTGCACTGCTGTAGGATTTTCGGGGTCTCCATCAGTAATAATAAAAACAATATTACGAGCATAAGGATCTTCTGGAAAACTATACATTGCATGCATTAATGCTTGAGCAAGTGGAGTACCGCCCTTTGGTAATTGATCAAAGTAATTAGCAAGATTAGCAATATAATCATATGGTCTTGCTACAGTTTCAAATTCCGCTTTATGCCCTGGGAAATATGTTACCTCTGTGGATAAATTATTTTGTCCTTCTAAAGCTAACGCTAAAGTCAAGGCAACTTCATTTGCTATTTCATAACGATGCTTTTTACTTCCTTGACATCTTGCATACATCGAACCTGAAGAGTCTACTAATAAATGTACGTTAGTATTAATCTTTTTACGAAAAGTCTTTCTTATAAACACTTTATCTAAGCTACTATGAGTGGACATTGCAGAAGCGTACTTAAATACATCAACACTATCTCCACTTGACGCATAACGCACATCATCAAATTTCAATCCCTTCAACATATTGTAAATGCTATATAACAAAGATTGATCACTTTTAACTCTTTCTAATAAATCTGAGTTTCGTGCAGGAATTGCTTCCCCTCCTGTCATTAAACCAAACTCTTCAAATTCCTTAACTTGACTAGATAAACGATTTAAAGCTTCCTTTACTCCGCTATTAATCAGAACTAATTCTTCATTACATGATGTTGAAATCTTTCTATTAAATTCTAATTCATGAGCACTATTACTATTTTCTGTATCAGTGCCCTTTAAATTGTTTTGTCCACAAGCTGTTAACTTTAAATCTGCAATTAGTTCACGGACTGATTTTGCATCTAAGCCGTATGACTTAAAATTATTAGCAAGTTCATCCAATGATGCTTTATGCTTAGATGATTGCTTTATATCATTATTACGATTAGAAATTTTTTCAGAAAAACTTAAATTTTGAAATAAACAAACAGATTGCATAAAAGCAACAACCTTTTCTGCAATCTTGAGCACACTTGCAGAATCTGGTAGTTTAGGAACACCTGCCACTATTGACTCTAAAATGGCAACTGTCTTTTTACCAATATACTTCTCAAACAATTTTTTTGATTTTACATATAATTCCTGAGCCGCAACTTGTTCTACTTCTTTAAAGCGCAAACAATAATTTACAAATAAAATTGTAAGAGGAGCACAATCACCTTCATTATTACTTAAACTCATTTTCTTAATGCATTTAAGACCACTATTTTTTAATTGTTCTACAAGATAATTAAATGTTTTTGCAAGACCAGGCCAATCTCTAATTTGAAGGTATTCAATTCTAGTATCTTCTAAAGAATTGAAAAGATTGAATAAGGTTGATTGAGAATCAATATTATGAATTAGATTAAAATTACTGTATCTGATATGACCACATTCATGTGCTACATATCCATAAGCCATTTCCAAGGCATCTTTATTATTTAAATCTAAACGAGGAATTGTAATTGTTGCGCCATCTGTATATGCAAAGCGACCTCTCATATATAAATCAATATCATATTTCTTTGCATAAGCACCCATCATTAATGGTAATCCACCTTTAGAAATCTTCATAATAAAACCTTAATTAAAAACTAAACTTAAAAACTAAACTTAAAAACTAAACTTAAAAACTAAACTTAAAAACTAAACTTAAAAACTAAACTTAAAAACTAAACTTAAAAACTAACTTAAAAACTAACTTAAAAACTAACTTAAAAACTAAACTTAAAAACTAAAACAACTAACTACAAAATCTTATATATAGGTGGTTATCTTTAACAAGAAGCTATTTTAATTACATTTAATTTATTTTTCAACTATATACGATTAATTATTAATCTAATTGTAATAAATTGTATAAAACTTCATCAATATTTTACAAACATGTAAATTTTGCTTAATGGTTCTTTCGAAAATATTCCATTTCATGTCACTTACATAAAAAAAACATTCTGATGTTTTCAATTTTAAATTTATTTATAAATTAAACATGTTAAAATGATGCAAAATTTTTTAGCATTTAGGAACACTGAGTTAGCGATATAAAAAACTATCACCCAACCTAAATAAACACCAATTAAAAATGAACTAGTAATACTTGAAATTCTAGGTAGCTAGAAAAGGTAATGCGTATAGAATATATAAAAGAATATTTAAACTAAGTTTTATCAACTGATAAAAATAAAATAATTACCATCAATTGTGGATTATTATCAAACAATAAAATCAAAGAATTGTTTATTAACTCTCCAAAGAAAATAAAGACAAAGTTATAAATAATTACATCAATAGTTGTTGGTTAATTTGTTTTACTTCAAACTGTTTTATTCCTATTTATATTTGTTAGTTACCTTGAATTAAACTTTTAATTCTTACCCAACGTTACTTAAAAGTAAGAAATAACAAAAGCTATATACAACATTAGAATATCTTCAAGTAAATTATAGTCAAATTGAAAGGGAATATATCACAATGATTAGAGCATATTTATTAAACAATGAAACTCTAACCCACAAAACCATCAATGTTAATAGTGATGTAATTCCCCCCAATACTATTTGGATAGACATTGAATGTCCTAATGAAGAAGAACGTGAGTGGATGCACCAATTCTTCACCGAAGAAGTACCTGAAGAAGATGATATTGAAGAAATCGAAGCATCTTCTCGTTTCTATGTAGATAACGACGGTATTCATATCACAACCTTGTTCCCACAAAGAAAAGGTCGTGAAACAGAAAGTGCCAACGTTCTTTTCTCAATTCGTGGTTCTATACTAATAAGTTTCAGAGAGGAAGAAGTAAGTATTATTCGTCTTCTAAGACATTACATAAAACACGATAGACTTGAAATCAAAAATAACTTGGATATCTTACTAGAACTTCAAGATATTAAAGTAGAATCTTTATCAGACTATATTGAAGACTCATATACTACTTTGGAAGAAACTGCACAGTTAATCATGTCTGATGATGATGATAAAATTCAAGAATTACTTCAAGAATTGATATTCCAGGAAGGAACAATTACTCAAATTCGTCTATCTTTATTCGATACCAGAAAGGCATTAAGATTCTTACGTAAAACAGTATCAGCAAGACTTTCTCCGCTTCATTTTGAAAATATAGACGGAATACTTCAAGATATTGAGTCCCTACTTCCGCATACCCAATTCTTGTCAGATAAGGTTAACTTCCAGCTTCAAACTGCGATGTCATATACTAACCACAAACAAAATAAGATTATAAAAATCTTCTCAGTGGCCGCGGTAGTGTTCATGCCTCCTACATTGATCGCAAGCTTATATGGTATGAACTTTAAATTTATGCCTGAACTTGAATGGAAATATGGATATTTAGTGTCTATAATAATGATGATTTTATCTGCTGCTCTAACCTACTTATTCTTTAAACGTAAAAAGTGGTTATAAAAAGTTGGTATAAAAACTTGTGAAAAAATAAGCTAACATAGTTTTAGTAATTTAATACAAGTTTTTAATTTATTACTAGATTTATAGTAATGATTTTAAATAAAGTATTTTTTTTCAAAAAAAACAAAGTATAAATAACTAAAGTTGTTACTAAAACTTTAGTGCTAGGAAAGAAAAATGAAAATGAAATTTGCTTTTGTTGCGGTTTTATCAACCATTATTATGGGATGTACCGCATTAACCGATTTTGAAAAACATCCAACAGCAAACATTTCAAATATTACTTTTAATAATATCGATTCCCAAAATACTGAATTAATTATTGATTATTGCATTAAAAATAATCTACCAATAGATGTTGAATTAACTAGTGTTAATTTTGATGTATATATAAACTCTTTAGTAATTGCAAATGAAGAAGAAGATTTAACAGATATCGAAATTGAAAGAAATTCCCAAATATGTCGTAAACATATTATAAATTTAGATTTAACAAAGAATCCTGAAGCTCAATCAACAGTAAAGCAAAAATTATTAAGAAAGACTCTTTCTGCTAATGCAATGCTTAAATTTGATGAAGAAGAAGTACAATCAACTATAACATCATATTCTCAAATTATTCAACCAAACAAGTATAGTGTTATCACTAGAAAAGATTTAAAGTAAAAAATCTTAATAAAAAAATATTAGAATTAGAATGAGAATTTTTAATCACTAATATAACAGTAATAAAAGGCAATAGCATTAAGAAATAAAAACTACAGAGATAAAAATAACACAATGGCTAAAAACTATTTACCTAATTTAGAAAATCCCAATAATTTAAGTCTTGAATACTACACCAAACCTAGTAATTCTAAACTTGTTACTTTCTATAAAATATATTCTTTTTAGCTTTATATTTAATGCCATA
>ADGC01003607.1_pt1 | contig 12724 bp, 13 predicted proteins | sample 268048 | NCBI WGS metagenome assembly ADGC01 (sample SAMN02954255, study PRJNA42359) | wallaby gut metagenome | biome: terrestrial; feature: wallaby; material: gut; isolation source: foregut contents of Macropus eugenii | host: Notamacropus eugenii | place: Australia
AATTCGACGATGAAGCTTTAGGAGCTATTGCTGATAGAGCTATTGAACGTCATACTGGTGCTAGAGGTTACGTTCTATTGTTGAAGGGTTGTTACTTGACACAATGTGTGATCTTCCATCTCAAGAAGAAGTAGGACGAGTTGTTATAGATAAGAATGTTGTTGAAAAAGAAACAATTCCTAATTTATTTGATAAAGATGGATTAGCATTAGGAAAAATATCTCACTAATATTCAATACCCTTTAAAAATTAAAGATGTATTTTAGTTAGAAAAAAGAGAATATTTTGTTTAAGGGTGATGCTTTGGCGTTGCCCTTATAATTTTAGAAATATAGTAAAAATATAAAATCAATAACCAACTTAAATTGTTTAATTTTTATACAAATTAAAAAAATAAAAGAAAAACTAAAATTTTATAATCCTTAAAAGGTTGAAATTTTAAATTTTGCCCATATTTTTATATTAAAGTTTATTTGACTGATATAACTATTTGATATTTGTCGTATCTTAATAAAATATTATGGATACAAAAGTTTACATTTTAAGATATGAAATAATATTAAGTTTAATATCGAAGTATTTTATATAAGTTTTACTTGAATTTATTTTTAGAATTTTTAGAATTTTATTATCAAATATGATTTGTCTCCGTAGCTTGCTAGGAGCAATACGAATAAAAGAGAATTACAAACATTTATGAATGCATTGCCTAAATTTATTCCTATTATCAATTTTGATGGAGCTTTTATTCCTCATGCGGAAAGTTTATTACTTCCGAATAAAAGAAATGAAAAGATCCTAAGCAAACTAGCTCGTAAAGTTGATAAATTTATTATTGTAGATGCAAAAGATGATAATTTTGCTTCTATGTCTGATGAAGATATAAAAAATTTACCTGCGGTTATCGCATCTGTTTCAGATCGTATTGAATTCCCTGATGGTTCGACTAGATATGTCGTGGTTATCGAAGAAAGAGCAAACATTATAGAATTAACTCGTAATGTTGATATGGTTTCTTCTTTATCAGAACCAGAACAAGGAACAGAACAATCTGTTTCTGCAATATGTATCCCTGCACCTGTTGTTGTTTTAGAACATGCATCAGAAGAAGATCTTGAAATAATGAAAGAACTTCGAGTTAAAGTAATAGATGCATTTGTAATGTATTCAAAAAGCAAGGATAGGGCTGGTAATTTTTCAGAAAAGCTTTCCGCTGTAAGAAGTGAAAAAGATTTTGGAACATGTTGCGATTTAATTGCTTGTTTAATGGATTTAAATGTTGAGCAACGCCGTGAATATTTAAAGATTAAGGATTATAAAGAACTTGCAACACAAATATTATCATTTGTGGAACACGTTATTTATAAAGATAAGATAATTGATGAAATAACATTAAAAGCTCGTCGTTCAATTGACCTAGGTCAAAAAGCATACTTCTTACGTGAACAGATGAAAGCTGTGCGTGATGAATTAGAAAAAACTAAGAAGTTAGCACAAAGAATGAAAGTGGTAGTTCTGATTTAGTTTCTGCTGATGATGAAAGTGTTGATGAAGATGAATTACAGAAATAGAAAAGCTTTACCGTGCTATTGATAAATCAAAAATGCCTAGTGCTATTGCTAAGTCTCTTAAAAAAGAAATTAAGAGATGTGACCCATTTGCAGGAGGTCCCTGAAGCGCAGACCACTTCGTAACTAATGTTGATACAGTTTTTAGGATTGCCCATGGGGAAAGCGTTCAAAGGTTAATAAGAATTTATCAAAAGCTAGTGAAATTCTAGAAGCAGACCATTATGGCTTAGAAAAAGTTAAGGAACGTATTTTAGAATATTTAGCAGTACAAACTCGTTCTGATAGATTAATGCGCCAATTATTTGTTTAGTTGGACCTCCAGGTGTTGGTAAGACTTCTCTTGGTAGATCTATTGCTAAGGCAACAGGTCGTAATTATGTTCGTGTCGCACTTGGTGGTTTACACGACGAATCTGAAATAAGAGGTCATAGACGTACATATATTGGCTCAATGCCTGGTAGAATCATTGAAAAAATTTCTAAAGTAGGGGTGTTGAATCCTTTATTCTTATTAGATGAAATAGATAAGATTAGTTTTGATGGCATACATGGGGATCCTGCTGCTGCATTACTAGAAGTTTTAGATCCTGAACAAAATAATACATTTACAGATAACTATTTAGGATTTGAATTTGATTTGTCAGATGTTATGTTTATGGCAACATCAAATTCTCGTAATATTCCACCTGCTTTAGCAGATCGTATGGAAATTATAACTTTAAGTAGTTATACCGAAGATGAAAAACTTCATATCGCTAAGCGTCATTTAATTCCAAAAGAATTTGAAAAAAATAACGTAGCAAAAGGTGAAGTTATTATCACAGATGATGCTTTACTTGGCTTAATAAGAACATACACTAGTGAAGCTGGGGTTCGTGGTTTAGAACGTATTATTGGTCGTTTATGTAGAAAGGCTGTAAAAGAAATCTTATTAAGTAAAGGAGAGGTAACATCTATAACCTTTAATAATGAAGATTTACCTAAATATTTAGGTCCGCGCATTTTTGATCATGATAAGGCTTCTGAAAAGAACCGTGTTGGTGTGGTTAATGGCTTAGCTTATACAACTGTTGGTGGAGAGATTTTAAATATAGAAGCTGTTACTATGATTGGTAATGGACAAAATTCTGCAACAGGTAAGCTTGGTACTGTAATGAAGGAATCTGTTCAAGCAGCGCTTGCTTTAGTTAGAGCTCGTTGTGAAGATTTAAGAATTGCGCCTGAATCTTTTAAGAATAGAGATTTGCATTTACATTTCCCTGAAGGTGCAGTTCCAAAAGATGGTCCAAGTGCTGGTATTGCTATTTGTACTGCAATTACTAGTGCTTTTACAGGAAATCCTGTGCGTTCCGATGTGGCTATGACAGGTGAAATCACTTTACGTGGAGAAGTGTTGCCAATCGGCGGATTAAAAGAAAAGTTGTTTGCAGCTCTTCGTGGTAAAATCAAGAAAGTTTTAATACCGAAAGATAATGTTAAAGACTTAGATGAAGTTCCTGATACTATCAAAAATGGATTAGAAATAGTTCCTGTAAGTACTATAGAAGAAGTTTTTGAACATGCTTTAGAATATCCAACAGATAAAGTAAAACTTCCAAAGAAAAAGAAGAAAACTACTAAAAACGCTGACTTGGAACATAAGATTGAATTACTTACCAAGTTATTATTAGGTCTTAATGAAGAAGTTCAAAAGACAAAAGAATCAGTAGAATAATCTATTTTGATTGGATAACAAAACTCTTGTTTTACTCAAAATAAAACAAGAGTTTTTTTTATAAAAAAAATATTCGCAAAGTTTTGCGAATATTTTTAATTTTTAAATTTAAAGATAACAATAAGAGATAGTTAAATATTTAGATATTTTTAACTTGTGGAATTGTATTGTCATCTTGTTTTAAAACGTCATTGTCATTATTTATCTTAAATTGTAGGGTTGATTCCATCATCTTTAATGATAAATCTTCTATACCGCTAGCAGAAGATAAAGTTTCTTTGGCTTGCTCTGCCATATTTTGAGTAAATTCAGTAATTTTTTGCATATTTCCTGACATTTCTGAAGAAGTTGCTGATTGCTCTTCTGTTGCTGTTGCAATTTGACGGATTTGAGAGTTAAACATTTCAATTTTATTAGCAATATTGCTAAGTGTTTCTTTTACTTTTTCAGAGTCATGAGCAATAGTTTCCATTTGATTTACAGTATCTGTCATAGAAGAACTTGCTTTCTTTACATCTGCTTGTACAGTTGAAATCATTTCGCTTATAACTTTTGTTGATTCTCCTGTACGAGATGCTAAAGCGCGAACTTCATCGGCAACTACCGCAAAACCTCTACCATGTTCACCAGCTCGAGCAGCTTCAATTGCTGCATTCAAAGCAAGAAGGTTGGTTTGGTCGGCAATATCTTGAATTGTTGAAATAATGCCATCGATTTTTTCAGTTTGTTCACCTAGTTTATAAATGATTTGCGCATCTTCTAAGGTTTTATTACTGTGTTTTCTGATAGTATCTACAGTATTTATTACAAGTTCCATACTTTCTTGAGCAATGGTTCTTGTTTCATCTGAACTCATGGCTGCAATACTACAATTTTGTGCAATATCTCCTGATACTGTTACCATTTGTTCAGAAGCTGCGCTAACATTCATAACCTGAGACAACACATTTTCGCTAGCTTGAGAGATTGTAATATTGGCATCTTTTAATACAGTAGAACTTTCAGATAATTCACCTGCATCTTTAACCATGCTACGTACGGTAATTTTTAATCTATCTGCAAGTTTGGCAATATTTTTAGCAAGAATGCTTACTTCGTCTTTACCTTCTTGAGGAATTGTAGAACGTAAATCACCATCTGCAAGTAAAGTAGAGTGTTCACATAATTTATTCATTCGAGAAGTTAAAGAACTTTCTATAACTCTTAATAAAATGTAAGTAATTAATACAAATGTTAATGAAACTATAACTACTAAAATAGGAGAGGTTGCTTGTTTTAGATTGTCAGTGATTTCTAGTGAATAATTAGTTTCAATTTTTTCAATTTCTGTTAATTCTTTGTTTATGTCTTCAACAATAGGGTAAAGTTCTTCTTTTTGAATCACATTGATATCGCTGATCTTCATATCTCTTGCGAGAGGTACGATTTTATCTTCAAAAATTTTAGCATAACCTAAAACACTTGAAGAAATAACATCTAAATTCTTATTAGCTTCTGGAAGAACAGTTTTTAATGTGGAAATATCTTGAATTATTTTTTGAGTTGAAGATTTAAATTCTTGTTCTATGAGCTTCTTTTCACCAATTTGTGCGTTAGGAATTCTTAGTGAAGAAATTCGAAGCTCATTAATATTATCTTCTAATTTGCTTAGTTGATTTAGTATAGGAAGTAATGAATTTGTAACGTGTGCACTTTCTTCTTGAACTCGAGAACTTTGATGCCAAGCTATAACTCCAAGGCCTATAACTAGAGATAATACTATTACTAGTAGTAGGCGAAATTTTCCTGCTATAGAGATATTATTAAAGAATGACATTTTATAAATCCTTATTTTTTATGTATAGATTTGGTAAAAAATAAAACCAATAAACGAATCTATTTAACCAAAGGTTGGTTATTTATTTTATTTTCTTTGGTAAATTTAAGTTTGATGAAAAGAAAATATGGAATAAACAATTCATCACCCATATATCATGATAGTTAAAACTTTGGCAAGGAACACTTTTTTTTATAAAAAATGTGATGGATTTTATTACTTTTAGTATTGTTTTGTGTGGCATATTTTAAATTTTATAAAATTTTATATTGTTTTTAAATTTTAAAAATTTAAGTGAGAGATTTAAAAAGTAAAGAGTTAGTCAAAAATATAATATAGAACATAAAAATGTATAAACTTTAGTTTATTTTTTTGTTTTTAGTTATATTGATAGTTTTTTATAAAATTAGTGATCATAATACTAAAAAATAATTAAATTATATTTATTTTATTGTTTATTGTTTTTTGTTGGCTAATAATTAAACAATATAAAGCAAACAATTAGAATGCTTTTTTAAGTTTTTGGTTGCCAAAAGGGGTTTTGTTCTTTTTATAGAATAAAATTTTTTTTAACTCGGATACACCATTTCTGCATATTTATTTATTCTATTGATGTATGTGTATAGATGAATGTATATATCTATAGAAAATAACTATAATGATGGTAATTATTAGTAAAAAGTTTTTATCTTTACTTTGTTAATTTTTGTGGCAACGATATTTTATTGTTAGCCAAAATAAGATTGCAGAGCATGTAGCATTGTATCAGTGTTTAAATTTTTATTATTTTTTATAAAAATACCTGTTTTGCATAGCTACTATACTCTGTCAATTTGAAAAAAATTTATCGTAAAAAGTGATAAAAAACGACTGGGTTTTTTACCAAAACATCGAACTTAGATAGAACAATGTTTACAAAGGACTAAGACATATGACAAAAGGTGAATTAGTTGAACAAATTGCCGCAGAATCTGGATTAAGTAAAAAGGATGCAGAAGCTGCGTTAGTTGCTTTTACTAAAGTTGTAAGTGATAACTTAAGCAAAGGAGAAGAGATTCTTCTTGTTGGTTTTGGTGCGTTTTCTGTAAGACAACGTAATGCTCGCATTGGTCACAATCCAAAGACCGGTGTTAAGGTTTCTATTCCAGCTTCAAAAGTTCCTGCTTTCCGTCCGGGAAAACTTTTACGTGATGCAGTAAACGAAGCTAAGTAAATCCAATAATTAAAGACTTTCTTTTACAAATATATAAATGAAGGTCTTTGTTGTTCTAAAAAATGCGAACTTTTTTAGATATTTACTAGTTATTTAATGAAAAGCGCACAATTTGTGCGCTTTTCATTTATAATTAGCACTGATTAAAACAATATAAGGAATTGCCTTATAAATATTGAATGTACTTACTCTTTAATATTAAACATATAGGGTAAAACGGAGCTTTTTTTAATGTTAACTGATAAGCTACGCGAAGGCGCAACAGGTCCTATCGCTAAGATATTATTTTTATTGATAATGATTTCATTTGCAATTGCAGGTATTGGTAGTTACATCATGCCAAAAACAAACTTAAATCCTGTAAAAGTAAATGGGGTTAGTATTCGTAATTCTGATTTAGAAAGTCAATTTAGATTAAAGCGTAATCAGCTTGAACGTCAGTACGGCGAGCAGTTTATGCAACAAGCTAAAGATAAGCAATTTTTAAATAATTTAAGAGCTGAAACTTTAGAACAAATGATTAATGAACAAGCTTTATCAGATCATATGTTCAAATCAGGTATTCAAGTTTCAAAGAGTACTGTAAAGTACAATATTTCAAAAATGCCAGAGTTTTCTGTTGATGGTAAGTTCAACAATGAACAATATCGCCGTGTTCTTTCTCGTGCAGGTTACACTCCAGAAATGTTTGGTGAAGCATTAAGAGGGGATATTGCTCGTAATGTTTATTTAGGTACATTATTTAAGAGCAATTTTGTGCTTCCATATGAATTAAAGATTTTTGGTGAAACTTTTGCTGAAACCAGAAATTTTCAACAGCTAACAATAAATTTAGATTCTTTCTCTAAAGATATCGCTGTATCTGATGATGAAGTTTCTGCGTACTATGATACTCACAAAGATAATTTCTTGTTACCTGAAAAGGTTAAATTGTCATATGTTTTTGTTAAAAGTGACGATTTAAAACCTTTAGTAAAATACACTGAAGAAGATTTACAAAAATATTTTAATCTTCATTCTGAAATGTTTACAGTTCCAGAAAAGCGTGTGATTGCTCATATTCTTTTAACAGGTGAAGACGCAGCAGAAAAGATTAAAGATATTGCTACAAAGTTAGCTAATGGTGGTGATTTTGCTGCACTTGCAAAAGAATTTTCAGAAGATACATCTTCTAATGCTAACGGTGGTAAGTTACCAGCTTTATCATTAGGTAAAATGGATTCATCTCTTGAAAAAGCTGCATTCGGTTTAGCTAATATTGGTGATATTTCAGAACCTGTAAATAGTAAGTTTGGTTGGCATATTGTTAAATTATTAGAAATTCAACCTTCATATTCAGAAGAATTTGATAAGGTTAAGAATACTGTAATTGAAAATTATACTAAAGAACGTGTAAATGAAGTTTATCTTGATAAGCGTCAAATCATGATTGATAAGAGTTTTGAAAATCCTGATTCTTTAGATGTTGCAGTAAATGAAGCTAATAATGGATTAGAAGCTGATAAAGCTGTTATTAAGATTCAAGAAAGTCAATTATTAGCAAATGATAACTCTGAATTACCTGTTCCATTCAATGTTGATAAAGTAAAAGCTACAATCTTTAACAAAGAAGTTATTGAAAGTGGTAACAATTCAGATGTAATTGATATTGGTAATTCAGCTTTTGTTGTTGTTCATATTGATGATTATGTTGCTCCTACTCCAAAAGCCTTAGCTGATGTTAAGGATGATATTGTTAAAGTTATTACTGCAAACAAGTCAATCGAAAAGAGCCACGAAATCTTAGTTGCTATTTTAGAAGATATAAAGAAAGGTAATAGCTTACAATCTTATATTACTGACAAGTTAGTTACATTAAGTCCAGAACAAAGTGTAAGCAGAAAAAATGCAGGTTCTCTTGATATCAATGTTGTAGAAAATCTTTTTGCTATGCCTAAAGCTACAAAAGAAGGAAATGTTTCAGTTGCTTCTTTCGAACCAAAAGGTCAAGCTCCTTACATTTTAGTTTTAAAGAATGTAATTACTGCAGAACAAGATTCATCTTTAAATAATTTAAGTAAAAATGTTCTAACTCAATACAACATGACTAGTGACAATTTACTTCTTTTAGATGCAGCACGTGCTGAATCTGTTATTGAATATAATACAGATCGTGATTATCAAAAGATGATTGAAGAACAACAAAACTAATAATTTGTTATAAAACTTTATTTTTAATAAAAAAGGAACTTTCGTAATGAAGGTTCCTTTTTATTTTTAGATTGTTAATTTTGTGGAATATTGAGTGAACTATATTTTATCTATTGGTTATTTAGGTAATATCACATAATAAAAAACTAATGAGTACAAGCGTGATTTTTTTGTAAACAAAATTTATAAGAAGAAAACTTATCACTTTAAACTTTAGCAGAAGACAAACAACTTTCTAATCATAAAATTTATTTAGACTTATATAATTGTTAATGTTAGGTATGTATGACTGATATAAAAAAATCACAACAGAGCAATCTGTTGTGATTTTTTTTTTACTAAAAGGATAATGTTGGGCTACAACATATTTAAATCATGTTTGGCACTTACATTACTTTATATTTTGGGTTCTTTGCCAAACTATAGTACCAGTAGAGACATCTATTATCTTTAGCATAATATTATTGTTGTTACCTGAAATTGTAGTTGTTCCAGATACAATATAGCTAATGTTTTGAGATTTCGCTACACGAATGCTATAGGCGTTAGAAGCATTCTTAATTTGGCTTTCAATTCGTGAAGCTAAATTTGAATTTACTAAATTAAACTTTTCACTTTTTGATAAAGTGTTTGTTATTGTCGAAGTAACATTAACAGTACACTTTTTGTTACCAACAGTATAAATATTTCTCACAAGTGTAAGATTTGGTTGTTTAGGTTGGTAAGTTCTTAATGCTTCACGGGCAATATTTTGAGCAGCTGTTTGGATGTCACCTTTATTAGGACATGAATCAGCTAAATCAACAGGCTGAATAGTAGGTTGTTCTACAATAATAGTATCATCATTAGAAGTAACGCCTACATTTGTACGATTATCCTCTTTTTTCTTATTGCCTTTTTTCTTCTTTTTGTTTGGTTTGGTTTGGGCGTTAGGGTTGGTGCCAACAGGTTTTTCTTGTTGTACAGTAGGTTGTGCTTGAACATCTTTTTTAGAAGAAGTCCATTGTTGAATTAAAGAACAACCATTTAATACAAAGCATGCAGTTGCAATGAATAATAAATTGCGAATTAACATTTCAAGTTTATCCCATTTACTTACGTTATAAAAATTAAAACTTAAGTTTTTCTCCACCTAAAAGATGCATGTGTAAGTGTGGAACTTCTTGCCCCCCATCTTCGTTACAATTAATTACTAAACGATAACCTGATTCATCAATATTTAATTCTTTTGCCATTTTTTGAGCAATTAAAAACATTTTGCTAACAATTCCAATTTCTTCTGCTGGAATATCATTTACTGTTGGATAAGGCTTGGTTGGAACAATTAAAAGATGAATCTTTGCTTTTGGAGCAATATCAGCGAAAACAATAACATCTTCGTCTTGATAACGAATGTCAGATTTTATTTCATGTTTAATTATTTTTGTAAAAATTGTTTCTTCTGTCATATTCCTTTCCTTAGTAAAAACTATAAAAATATAGTTAAAATATAGAGTTATATGGGTGTTTTTACTGATTTATAATTTTTATTTGCTATTTTACTTTGTATTTGTTTTATGTTCTACAATTTATTTTGGTATTTTTTTTTACTTAAGTTTAATTTTTTGTGATTAAAAGTTTATAATCACACATTATTTTGTGAATATGGAAAATATTATGTTTTTAGTTGATTCTCATTGTCATCTTGATAGTTTAGATTATGAAACAGTTCATAAAGATGTTGCTGAAGTAATTCAAAAAGCTCATGAGTTAGGTGTAACTCATATGTTAAGCGTAGGAGTTGAATTATCAGAATTTAAAGCTTTATATGAACTTATAAAACCATTTAAGGAAGTTTGGTGTGCGGCAGGTATTCATCCTGAAAATATCACTTTAGAAAATAAAGATTGGTCAGAAGATGATTTGCTAGATTATCTTTCTTGGGACAAGGTTATAGCTTTAGGTGAAACAGGGTTAGATTATGTTAATTCCCCTCACACCAAAGATATTCAAATTCCAAGTTTTGCAAAACAAGTAGCTATTGCAAAACATGCTAATAAGCCTTTGATTATCCATGGCAGAGGAGCTATGAAAGATTGCATTGATATTATAAAGTCAGAAGGAAATGGGGATAGCTGTGGGGTGATGCATTGCTATTGTGATGACATTGAAAATGCTCGAAAGTCGTTAGATTTAGGTTTTTATATTTCCTTTTCAGGGATTGTAAGTTTTAAAAAGGCTTTAAATGTTCAAGAAGCTTGTCGTTATGTTCCACTAGATAGAATGCTTATAGAGACAGATTCTCCTTATTTAGCCCCTGTTCCTATGAGAGGAAAACCAAATCAGCCAGCATTTGTTTCATATACAGCAGAAGCTGTAGCCAATATCAAAGGAGTATCAAAGGAAGAAGTTTGTGATATCACATCACGAAATTTTTCAGATTGTTTTAAGGTTAATTTAGACTAGTGATAATAAAAAGAGACAAGTTATAAGTGCAATACTATTTGATAAACAAATTGCATTTTATTTCTTAGCTATAGTTAGAGTTGGTAACAAATATATGTTGCAATTCTAATATTATATTTTTATATCAGAATCTGTTGTGCAACAACATGTTCTGATATAAATTGATAAATTTCATCTTGAGACATTTTTCCTGCTTCAATTTGCAATAATAAGTTAATACCTTTTTCAGGGGTAATCAAAAAATCTAAATTATTTTTATTTAAAAAAATTGTTACAACAAGAAGAGCGGTTCTTTTATTACCTGCGATAAACGGATGATTATGCATTAATGAATATAATATATTTGTCGCGTGAGTAATAACAGATATATTAGGGTCGCTAATTTCATGAGCTAATTGTTCCACAAATTTTATGGAAACATTTCTCTTAAAACCATTGAGTTCGTCATATATACTTACTACAACATCATGTATAGCAATTATTTGAGCAGATGTTAATGTTGAAAAATTGGTATTAAATTCTGAATTTTGTAATTTTTTATTCATTTTTAGCGTTATTATAATTTACCTAAATACATTTTATAGATGACATTCTCTGTCTTGAACACTACTTAATTCTGTTAAAATTTTTTCATTTTTTAAAATTGCTATAATCAAATATTTAAAAAGTTCTTTATCTTTTTGTGGACTAATTTCGTATGGAACATTAGAAAGAATTCTTTTGGTTATACTTAAATATCTTTGTGATGATAGCACGTAGTCAATGTCTTTTTGGGAACATTCACACTCTTTTAAACAATTTATAATTGCTAATATTTCTGCTGCTTTTAAAGGTGCATTTATAATATTTTTCAATATTAACTCCTTATAGTGAGCGTAATATAATTTTCAGTAATGCTAAAAAAAATTATATCTTATTTTTTTATATTATTTTATTGTTCATGTTATTTTTATTACTCATTTTTAATTATAATCATAATATTGATAAATATTTGCATAGATGTAAAGTTTTTATAGTTTTGGGTTTCAACAATATTGTTTCCAAATGTATTTTTATTATTGATAATAAAAATATTATAGAAAAAATATTCTTTAAATTATTGATTGATGCAATATAAAAAACTATAATTCCTTAAAAAGTAAGAATTTAATGGACAGTTTTTACTAAAAATCTACCTCGGATAATAGGTATTAGTTAACGGTGTAAAAATGATTGATTTATCTGATGAAAAATATAATTCAATTTGTGATTCTTTGAAAAAATGTACTTTTCTAACAACTGTTGGGTTTGAAAGAAGGGGATTAACAGTTGAAAGATTTTACTATACAACTCAAATTTGTGAAGGTAATAAAGAAGCTGTGTATTTAGTTATTGTTTTTAATAATACTAATGACAACTTTGATAAGCAACTTACAACTTTAAGCACTGAATTTTCTTTAAGTTGTTCTGATTACAGAAATTGTTCTTTTACTGTAGAGCAACCTTTTTATGTTGAAGATGGTAAAGTTCTAATTAAATTAGACGGAGATTACTTGGATGCATATAAAGATTTGCTTACAGATATATCTGTAGAAGTACAATTATTAAGACATTAAAATAAAAATTCTACATTATTAAAGCGAAAATTCTCTAGTATATTTAAATATGTTTGAATGTTTTTCGCTTTAATAATTTATTTTTAATTTATTATTGTTAATCTTTTACTTCTTCATTATCACTTTTCTTGGTTTTATCTGTTTTACTTATATAATTTCTTTGAGCTATAAAATACCTAAA
>ADGC01008762.1_pt1 | contig 12711 bp, 10 predicted proteins | sample 268048 | NCBI WGS metagenome assembly ADGC01 (sample SAMN02954255, study PRJNA42359) | wallaby gut metagenome | biome: terrestrial; feature: wallaby; material: gut; isolation source: foregut contents of Macropus eugenii | host: Notamacropus eugenii | place: Australia
TTTTGATTGTACTTCCCCCGGTATTGCAGCGTTCCTCTGTCACCATATAAACGCCCTTTGGATCAAGTCCCTGCAGACGGATCTTCTTAGTCTTAACATTCGGAACGCTTCTGACCTGTACATACGTTACCAGCGCCAGTGCTTTATCCTTATCTACCGACATGTAACAGTCGTAAATGTGATTTTCACGTGCAGAAGCAATTCGATAATAATCGCCTTCGCGGATCAGATCATTATATTTATGATACATCTGTACCTGGTAAGGGATCATATCACGGTCTTCCTGCGGTATTTTTGTAATGTCTAATTCATAACCAAAGGTTCCGGAAAGAGCAACATTTCCCCTTGTCTCAAACGGTGTTACCCTTCCGCAGGCATGATTCGGCACATCACTGACATGCGCTCCCATCACAGAAAGCGGATAGATCATGGCCGTACCTTCCTGGATCAATAATCGTTCTACAGCATCTGTGTCATCGGAACACCAGATCTGCGGACTGTAATACAGCATGCCCGGATCAAACCTGGCGCCGCCGCCGGAACAGTTTTCCAGAAGAAGGTCTGGAAATTCCGTGATCAGTTTTTCCTGCATTTCATACAATCCCAATACATAGCGATGAAACAACTCCTGCTGACAATCTGCCGCAAAATACGCGCTTCCCAGATCGGTCAGCTGACGGTTCATATCCCATTTGACATAAGAAATATTGGCACTGCGAAGAATTGACGCCACAGATTCATAGGCATAGTCTCTCACTTTTGGATTGGAAAGATCCAGTACATACTGCTGCCGGCTTTGGGTGGCAGTTCTTCCTTTGATCTGAATTGCCCAGTCCGGATGATTTCGGTACAGATCGGAGTTTGGCGAGATCATTTCCGGCTCAAACCAGATACCGAATTCCAGACCGATCGCATTTACCTGATCCACAAGGGATTTCAGACCACCGATAATCTTTTTTTCATTTACCTGCCAGTCCCCCAGAGAACAATCGTCGGAATTTCTTTCCCCGAACCAGCCGTCATCCATGACAATCATTTCAATGCCGGCTTTCTTCGCCTCTTTCGCGATTGCCAGAAGCTTATCGGTATTAAAATTAAAATAGGTTGCTTCCCAGTTATTGATCAGGATCGGACGCTTTTTATGAAGATATGGACTGCGGATCAGATGATTACGATAAAAATCGTGGAATGACCGGGTCATTTTCCCCAGTCCCTCATCTGAAAATACAAGCACTGCTTCCGGTGCCTGAAAGCTTTCTCCGGCACAAAGATTCCAGCAAAATTCTTCTTTATTGATGCCCATGACCATACGAACGGAATCAAACTGCGAAAGCTCTGCCTGTGCAATAAAATTTCCGGAATATACAAAATGCATGGCATACACCGTCCCTGTGGTCTGGGTTGTATTCGGTGTAACCAAAGCCATAAACGGATGCTCCTGATGGGATGATTCCCCCTTTGCAGAAGCCACATTTTGTCTTCCGTACATCAGCGGATTTTTCTGGATATGACGCTCCCTTGCCCAGGAACCATGAAGTGTGATCATTTCAAAATCTTCATTGTCCATATCAATGCAGGCACTGTATACTTTTTCCAGCTTCAAATTCTGCTGTCCCTCATTGATAACTTTTACGCTTCTGGTGATCACATCCTCTTCTTCAAATACGGAATAGGAAAGTTCAATTGCTGTATGAAGCAGCGGATCCGTACATCGGATCACTAATGTTGACACCTCATTCTCTGTTCCGAAGGATGCCGGAAGCCCTGCAAGCTTTGGCTTTCCTGCCATGATCTTATAGGAATCAAACAAAAACTCACTTCCCATCTGACCGGCTTCATTTCGAATGTTGATACAGCTTTCTCTGTAATCTCCGATACCTCCGCTTGGATATTCCGCAGGAAAAAAATCAAGAAATGCTCCCTTTTCCCTCGCGTTTTTTGAAGGCGTATACGGCGGCTCCTGGGTTCTCAGAAGATAAAACGAATCTGCTGCCGCTGCATTGTCATTTTCCGCAATACGGCTTCCGTAATAAATATGTCCTGCGTATCCCTCCCCGGTCACTCCGATCATATAGGAAGTATTTTTTGTATTCAGGGTAAATACCCGCTGTGCTTCATTATAAAAAACTGACATGATCTTTCTCTTTCAAAAATGATAAACGGTCAAAATTTTTCTGACCAAAGATGTGACTATACCTGTAAAAATGACATTGGGTCCTTTGGATCACTGTTAAGAACAGCATCATAAGAAACGCCCCTCTGGTATCCACCTGCCCTTTTCAAGAATTCCCTTTACCTGCTCTTTTGTTGCATACATGACCCGGATCCATTCCGTCGATTCCAATTCGGCCTTTTGTTCGGCATCATTTGAAAATCCCACCGTACCGAACAGCGTGTTATTCGGTTCGTCGCTGACTCCCGGAACAAGAAAAAACGGACGGCGAAAGCCTGCAAACCCACCCGTATATTCTGTAAACGAAAGGCCTGTTTCTTCTTTCATTTCCCGAACAGCAGCTTCCCGGGCAGTTTCCCCCGGATCGATTCGTCCCGCCGGACAGGCATACAGTTCCTTTCCGGTGGGCAGACGATATTCCCGGATTACAACAAGGCGGGGTTCTTTTTCATCTGTTACTGCATAGACACATACCCCTTCCGAACGGACTTCATCTCGATAGATCTGCAGATCTTCTTTCTTATTATGGGAACAGAAATAATATTTTCTGTCGTTTCCATCCCTGTCCTTAAAATCCATGTCATAGAAATTCAAAAAACGATTTTCCTGCAGCTGTGTAATCTTTGTGATATGCTCCTGTCCCATGATTCCTCCCTTAGCGATTGGTGATAACTGCATTTAAATAGAATATCTCCGTGGAATCACTGTCATCGGCAAGCTCGATTCTGATATGATGCATCACATCTTCCCCGCCGGTTAAAATCGGCTGCAGATACAGACAGTCGCCCCATCGCTCTTCAAAATTCCCGTCCAGCAGTACCGGTGATCTGTCATCCAGATAACATAACGCCTTTGGTGATTTTCCCTGCGGACGTTTCCGGTATTGCAATGCGATCTCCGTACCCGGAAGATCAAATTCAATGGCATCATAGGGAGAAGTTCCGATCCATCCCTTTGACCAGAGATCCAAATGACCGTTGTTTTCCTTAGTATCAATGCGAAATCCAAACAGCTTCGGCCTGCAGTTATCGATTCGATAGCGTCTAACATTGTTGAACGGATTCGATTCCGCCTCCCTTATTGACTTTTGTCCGTCAAACAGTTCCGCGGGAACTTTTTCTTCCGTATCACGTTTCCATTCCAAAAGAAAATCCGTGATCATCTTTGCGACAGCTGCATGCCCTCTGTCATTCGGATGCAATCCATCCGGAGATATTTCTTCTCTTTTGATTTTACCATGGACTACACTTTCATACAGCCCGTTCCGTACATTCACATACGGAATTTCATACATATCGCAGACCGGCATATGAAACTGATCTGCACTGATTCCGGTATCATAATAAATATTTCCAAGGGCAAGTATTGCCGGTGCAGATGCATCTGTAAAAATCCGATGGATCAATCCCTGATACGTATCCCGGAAAAATTCCTCCGGCATATCATTCACGGAAAAGTCGATCACAACAAAATCCGGATCATACATTAAAAGATCATCCCAGACTCTGGCACAACCGAACAGAGAATTTGTGCCGCCGATCCCGGCATTGACATAATGAACCTTTGCCTTCGGAAAGACTTTTTCCCACCACTCATACACCAGATACGCATAGCATGTTTCAGGCGCAGAAGAGAGGCTTCCCTGGGTAATGGAGCCGCCAAGAAAGGCAATCGTAATATCTTCACCGGACTTTGCCCGCTGAAGCAGTTCATAAAACCGAGAGGCATTCGACTTCATAGCTTCTTCTCCTCTCAGTCTGCAAGAGCAAGAAGTGCATCTTTTACTTTTGCCAGCCTGTCTTCGGCATCCCCAAGAGATGTTCCCTTTACTCCGTAATAGAACTTTATCTTCGGCTCGGTTCCGGATGGACGTACACAAACCCAGGCATTATCTGAAAGTTCATAGTAGAGTACATTGGACTTTGGAAGTGTCAGAACTTCGGCTTTATTTGTCTGAAGTTCCTTTCTGACCCCGGTTTTGTAATCTCTTACGGCGATGACCTCATGACCGGCAAGTTCACATACCGGATGCTGACGGAGATTTGTCATGATCTTCTCAATTTCCTTTGCACCTTCTTCGCCTGCTCTTGTGATTGCGGTCAGCCCTTCTCTGTAATATCCATATTTTTCGTACAGATCAACCATGCCATCCCAAAGAGTTTTTCCCTGACTGCGCAGAAAACATGCACAATCCACAAGGAGCATAACTGCCACAACGGCATCCTTATCTCTGGCATAGGTTCCTGCAAGACATCCGTAGCTTTCCTCTAAACCAAATACAAATTCCCTTGCAGGGTTTTCTCCCTTTGCCTTTTCCTCTTCAAAAATTTTGATCTGCTCACCGATATATTTAAAGCCGGTCAATACTTCCACAAGCTCTGCACCGTATGAAGCGGCAACCACCTTTGCCATATCTGTTGTTACGATGGTTTCCACAAGAACCGGACGCTGCGGAAGAGTTCCCATTTTCTGCTTTTCCCTCAGGATATAGTCTGCCAGAAGCATTCCGGACATGTTTCCGGTAAAGGAAACATATTCGCCGGTTTCATTATTCTTTGCATAAACGCCAAGACGGTCTGCATCCGGATCTGTGGCAAGAATGATATCTGCATCTACTTCCTTTGCCAGGTCAAGTGCTCTTGCCCATGCATTCGGATCCTCCGGGATTCGGGTAAGCAACCGTCGGGAAATTTCCGTCGGCAATCTTCTGCTCACCTTCAACCCATACATTTTTACAGCCAAGCTTAGCCAGGATCCGACGGACCGGGAATATTTCCGGTACCGTGAAGCGGTGTATATACAATCTTTAGTTCCTTTGCCTGCTCTTCAATTAATTCCGGATGCACGGACTGTGTAAGCACTGCTTTCATGTAAGCTTCATCCATAGACTCCGGAATAATATGAAACAGTCCTGCTGTTCTTGCATCATCCTCAGCCATTGTTTTTACCAGGCTCCAGTTTTCCACTGCCTTTACTTCATCCATAATGCCGCCATCGTGGGGCGGGGTGATCTGGGCCCCGTCTTCCCAGTATACTTTGTAGCCATTGTATTCTCTTGGATTATGACTTGCCGTGATCACAATACCGGAAATACAGCCTAATTCCCTTACCGCAAAAGAAAGCTCCGGTGTCGGACGAAGGGAATCAAACAAATATGTCTTAATTCCATTGGCATTGAGGCAAAGCGCTGCCTCTTTGGCAAATTCCGGAGACATGCGGCGGGAATCATGAGCGATGGCAACTCCTTTTCGGGCACCGTTTAACTTATTGATATAGTTGGCCAATCCCTGTGTCGCCTGTCGGATGGTATAAATATTTATACGATTGGTGCCTGCTCCGATCACACCTCGAAGACCGCCGGTTCCAAAGGAAAGACGCTTGTAAAAGCGGTCATTGATTTCTACCGGATCATTTTCAATGGCCTTCAGTTCCTCTTTCGTTTCCTTTGCAAAATACGGACCGCTGATCCATTCATCATATATTTTCTCTGCTGCTGTCATAATACTGCCCTCTTTTCCTGATTTTTGCGCACAAAAACAGAGAGAACCGCGGACAGGAACATTTCCCAGGCCCGGTGTTCTCCCCGTTTCCATTCAACTAATTTCTTCAGTTATATTAATATCGAAAAAGTTTCCTTATCGAATTCCGATCTCGCTGTCGGATTCTCTGACTACACTGTGTCCCTTAATATAATCAATAATCTTATCGAGCTCTGTAAATGCGACTCCCACATAGCTGTCAGCAGCTCCATAGTAAATTGCAATTCTTCCAGTATCGGCATCCTGTAAGGTTGCACATGGGAAGCATACATTCGGTACAAATCCTCTTTCCTCATACCACTCTTCCGGTGTTAAAAGGAAGGTACTGCAGCGATATAATACCTTAGAAGGTCATCCCGATCCAGGATTGCACCGCCGATGGAATATACCAGTCCATTGCATGTTCCGGTAACACCGTGATAGAACAGAAGCCATCCTTCCGAAGTTTCGATCGGAGCCGCACCGCCGCCGATTTTAACAGACTCCCACCATTCCGGTGACTTGCCCATGACATGACGATGATGTCCCCAGTATTCCATATCCGGACTTTCGGAAAGGAAGATATCGCCGAAGGGTGTATGACCACTGTCGGAAGGACGGGAAAGCATCATAAATTTATTGTTGATCTTTCTCGGGAAAAGAACCGCATTTCTGTTAAACGGAAGAAATGGATTTTCTACTCTTGTAAATGTCTTAAAATCCTTTGTCTTTGCCACACCAATGCTTGCACCGTACGCATCCTGACACCACATGATGTAGTAGGTATCTTCTACCTTTACAAGTCTTGGATCATAAGCGTAGATCGGCATAAAGGGATTTCCCTGCTCATCCACAAAATTGATCTTATTTTCATCGAAGTTCCAGTGAAGTCCGTCCTCGCTTCTTCCAAGATAGATAAACGGAACACCGTCCTTTTGCTCTCCACGGAAAACACCGATATATGCACCTTCATACGGCATCACTGCACTGTTAAAAATTCTGGCAACACCCTTTACCGGATTTCTTCCGATAACCGGATTCTCGGTATAGCGCCAGATTGGAATATCAAGCTCCTTTTCCGGTGCATCCTGCCAGGGCATATCAGGCAGGGCAGATACATTCACAAATTCATACTTTCCCATGTTAACTCCTTTTCGGGTATGCACCCGAACCATCTTTATCAAAATTGTTCTTAAACTTTACTACACTCGAAAACCACTTCGCATTTGAAACGGGAGCATTCTTGCATTGGTTATTTTGCTGTTTCTTCTGCAAGAATCCGAAGATTTTTCTCGATCATTTCGTTTCTCTGCTTTACGCAAAGATTGCTTCTCCCCGGATCTTTCGGAGTATTAAAAATATAGTCCTCCAACAGCGCAACCGTTGTTGTAGCAACATGAAGCCGTGTGTCGCTTGCAGCATAGTAAAGATAGATCGAACCATCCTCTGTTACAACAGCACCGTTTGCAAACAGGACATTTGATACATCACCGACACGCTCCCATCCGCGGGGCGCCATTAAAAGTCCGGAAGGCTCTGCAATCACTTTAGAAGGATCTGTCAAATCTGTTGCATAGGCATATAAAACATAGCGAAGACCCGCCGCTGTATTGCGGACACCATGTGCAATATGAAGCCAGCCCTTTTCACCAAGGATCGGCACAATACACTCTCCGTTCTTAGCCTCCGTAATCCGATGATACTTTCTTGCGCTCAGAATCTTTTCCTCATCGATCACGGCATGGGTAATGTCATCACAAAGGCCGAATCCAATACCGCCGCCGCTTCCGGTGTCGATAAAGCTGTCCATCGGTCTTGTATAGAATGCATACTTTCCGTCAACAAAGGTCGGATGAAGCACCACATTTCTCTGCTGCGGGGAATGTAAGGTTGTAAGATTATCAAGACGTTCCCAGGTTTTCAGATCCTTTGTACGAATGATGCCGGCTTCTGCTTTTGCTGCAGAAAGATCATTCACAGTTGTATCCTTACTCTCGGAGCAGAACACACCGTAGATCCATCCATCCTCATGCTGTGTCAGGCGAAGATCATACACATTTGTTTCATTCGGATCCGTATCCGGAATTACGATGGGGTAATCCCAAAAATGAAATCCATCCACCGGGCTGTCGGATTCGGCGATGGCGAAGAAGGATTTTCTGTCACTGCCTTCCACTCTTGCTGCCAGATAGAACTTCCCGTTCATGTAAATGGCTCCGCTGTTAAATACCGCATTAATTCCCAGACGCTCCTGAAAATTCGGATTTGTCTCTGTGTTCAGATCATAACGCCAGATTACAGGTGCATGTTCTCTCGTCAAAACCGGATTTTCATATCTCTGTAAGATTCCGTCAAATTCTTCTGTCTTCTTATTTTTTTTGGCAATAAGCTCTTGCTGTTTTTTCGCAAGCTCGTAATATCTTTCATGAAGCATTGGATAAACTCCTTATGATTTCAAAGCACATGCGGCCGTTATGATACGGGCACTTCCATGGTTCCGCAATCGGTTCTCCCTTTGCAGGTGTTCCGTCGGCATGCAGATACCAGAACCACTCACTGTTTTCGCGCGGGTCTGTAACTTTTTCTTCGATATAAGTAAAAATCGCCCGGGCCGCAGTGTAATATTTTATTTCGTTTGGATTTTTCAGATACGCTTTCAGATATCCGTTGACAGCTTCTGCCTGTACCCACCAGACACGGTCTTCCTTTACAACTCCGGCCTCACATTCCGCCGGAAGGCTTTCCCCGTCAAAGGCTTCTATATACACCTGGGCCTCCATTTCCGAAGACATTTGATGTACTTTTTCTGAAATATCTTTGTTGGCAAGGGTATCCGCTGCCAGGTCTAAAAGCCAGGCTGCTTCTATATCATGGCCATAGGAATACAAATCGATCAGCGTACGATACTCTCTGTCAAAGAATACTTCCTGACGCTTTTTTGCAGGATTATAAATTCTGTCCGTTACAACCGTTAATGCTTCCGATAATGCATTCCCGGTCTTTGCAAGGATCTGCTCCTTAAAAGGTGTATCCTCTTCTTTTCCGATTCGATAAAGCTGTGTATAGGCTTCGATCACATGAAGGATCGTATTCATGGTTCTGGCTGCAGACACACCGTTTTCTGACAGTTTTTCATTGGATGCCGGTGTAAAATCAACGTTAAAAGCTTCAAGATATCCGCCTTCATCCTTCATCTTGGATTCAATAATTTCAAAAAGTTCCCATGCAAGGGCAAGGGCAGCTGCATCCTTTGATGCTCTGTAGTAACTGCACAGACCGTAAATGGCAAATGCCTGACAATAGCAATGTTTTGTTGTATCTTTCGGGTTTCCTTTATAATCTACAGACCAGTAAATACCGCCTCTTTTTTTATCTTCCAATGCATTCCGCATAAACTGATATGCATGCTGTGCCTCTTTTAAGAGGGTTTCATCCTGTAACAGAAGATAGCTTTCAGAGAAGAAGTACAGGATCCTGGAATTCAGGATCCCGCCTTTTTCAAAAAGAGGGTCTTTCGTAAGTTCGTAATCAACATATCCGATAAAGCCGCCGTTTTCTTCATCATGAAGCGACTTCCAGAAGGGAATGATCCTTTCTGTCAGTTCCTTTTCGGCATCCCTTTGAAAGGATGCCATATCCATTTTTATTTCCTGAGGAAACATATTCTTCCTCCTTAACCCTTAACAGCACCGCTTGTAATACCGGAGTAGATCTGCTTCTGGAACAGAAGGAACACGATCAGTGCCGGAATAAAGGAGATGATAACACCGGCACAGATCAGGTTATACTTACTTCCCATCGGTCCTACGAATGTGTAAAGAGAAGTAGCAATGGTCTGAAGCTTCTTATCCATTAAGTAAAGGTTTGCACAGTAGTATTCGTTGTAAACACCGACACCCTTTAAAATGCAGGATGTAACGATTGCCGGCTTTAACAGAGGAAGAATGATCTTCCAGTAAATCTGCCAGTAAGAAGCACCGTCAATAATGGCGGATTCATCCAGAGACTTAGGAATATTCTCCAAAAACTGAATGAAGATGTAGATAGAAATAACATCGGTACCGCACATCATGATAATGTAGCCGTAAAGGTGGTTTACAAGGTTAAGAGAGGACATAATGTTGTAAACCGTAACCTGCATAGCAACTGCCGGAAGAAGAGATGCAAACAGATAAAGATTTCGCACCAGCTTGTTTCCCGGAAATTCGAAACGTGTCAGTACATAAGCAAGCTGTGTTCCGACAATAACAGAAACCGTAAGTACGCAGACCATAACGATCAGAGAATTTAAGAATGCTCTTCCCATATCTGCCTGGGTAAATGCCTTTACAAAATTATCGAAGTTCAGAAAGCTCTTCGGTAATGTCATAACCGAGGTAGAAGCGTATTCTGCATCCGTCTTGAACGCTGTGATCACACAGGATACGATCGGTAATACCGAACAGAATCCAAAAAATATCAATGAAGCATATTTAATAACAGTCCAGATAATATCTCCTGCACTGTGAGATTTTGTAATGATAGATGAATTCATGGTGTTGCCCCCTTACTTCTTGGAAAGAGCTTTTACTCTTGCCTTTTCGGCCTTTGCAGCGGCTTTTTCCGCCTTCATTCTTGCTCTCTTTGCCTTTGTATGATTCATCTTCGGAATCCGCATCGCGGAATACATACTTAAAGAAGAGCTGCTGCAGAATCGTACAGACAAATATGATCAACAGGAGAACGACTGCCATTGCGGACGCAAGGCCGACCTTCTGACTGGTATGTGCAATTTTATTCATGATAACAAAGTATGTTCCTGTACCGTTTGCACCACCGGTAATGACAAATGGCTGTTCAAAAGCAGAAAGCGAACCGGTAATGGACAGGATGACATTTAATGTTACGATTGTCTTGATCGATGGGAGGATGATATAACGGAACATCTGGAATTTATTTGCTCCGTCAAGCTCTGCCGCTTCATAAAGAGATGAATCTACCGACATGATCGCACCGATAAAGAGCACCATGTTCTGTCCAAGATATCTCCACACGGAAGTACCGACAAGCGACCAGTTATTGACACTTTGATCTTTCAGCCAATACGGAAGATTCGCCAGATCAAATCCGCACCACTGAAGAACCGTATCGAACACAAATCCTCTTGTATAGAAAAACTTGAAGATAAAACCGATAGCGATACCGTTGATCAGGTATGGGAAGAAAAGAACTCCCTTAAAAAGACCGCTGCCTTTTGTCGGGAAGCTAAGCATGGTTGCAAGGAAAAGAGCTAAGATCAGCTGTAAAACCGCGCCAACCATATAATAAAGAGAAAGTTTTAATGCTGAGAAACAATCGTCTCGTTTAAAAACATCAATATAATTTTGAAGTCCTACAAACACACGCTTATCTACCGGTGTTGCATACTTCATTTTGTAAAAACTAAACTTTACCATTTCCGCAAACGGAAAATAAGTGAACAGAAAAAGAAGACCGACCGGAATGATCATAAATGCAAGGATCGTTACTGCCTGCTGTCCTTTTCTTGAATGAAGCCAATGACGGAACCCGCCGGATTTCGTCGTCGTAATATTGTTGTTCATACGCTCTCCTTTTGGGGCATTGCCCGTCATGTCTGACCGGCATATCGCCTGACGACGATATGCCGCGCCCAGATCATATTTGAATTTCCGTGAGGGGGAGGAAATTTACTTGGTTACATCTACACCGTTAGCTTCCTGCGCATCTGTCCATGCTGCATTCCACTCTTCCATGATCTCATCGAATGTCATGTCGCCGTTTGATGCATGCTCTACCAAAGCCTTTGTCTTGTCACTTCCGCCGGCATTGATATTAAGCTCGGAATCTGCATTCAGATCACTTAAGAGATCCTCTTCACCTTCCACTGCTGCTACATCCTGAAGAAGTGTTACACCGCCGAAATCAAGCTTTGTCTCTGTAGATCCTGCCATTACCGGAAGACCATCCTCGTTGTAAGAGAATCCTGACTCTTCTGTCATCCACTTAACAAAAATCAGAGCTGCCGTCTTTTCGTCTGCTGATGCATTTACATTGATACCATAGCAATAATCAGCACCGCAGGCAGCATACTGTGTTCCGTCAACTGTGATAGGGAATGACATGTAGCCAACATCTTCTGCGTTGTCGCCTGCTGCTTCCATCTGCGGATATGCCCATGATCCAAGAACCATGCATGCAATCTCGCCGTTGTTCAGCTTTGTCTTTGAGCTCTCCCAGTCTGTTGTGGAATAATCTTCCTCTGTCAGGTCATTAGCAACTGCATCGTAAAGAACACGGTAAACATTGTATGCCCCTGTGCCGTCACCCGGATCTGAAAATGGATTGGCATCATGTGCAAGTCCCTGGTTCATATAAGTATTATCACCGGTAGCTGTTGTTCCGATCAGGGAATCCCACTGCTCTAACGGCCAGCTTGCAGCATAATTTGTATAAAGCGGAATTGCATCGGTATTATCCTTGATCAGCTGAAGATCAGCGAGAAGCTCATCTGCTGTTGTCGGAAGTTCTGTAATACCTGCCTCCTCAAATACCTTTTTGTTATAAACAATACCGGAAGTTGTTGCTGTGGAAGGTACGCCGTAAACCTGTCCGTCATACATCCATGTATCCGCATAATTTACTTCCTTGTTCATTGTTTCAAGATCGCCGTAGCTCATAAAGTATGTATCAAGATCAGCTTTGTCAATGTTCGGGATCATGACAATGGTTTCATAATCTCCGGACTGCAGATGTGTTAAAGCATCATCGGCATAGTTGGTATCTGTTGTGATATTTACCTTGATATTCGGATAAACCTTATTGAACTCCTCGAGATATTCCTTAAAATTAACGCCGCCGTAATCTTCTGCGTCCATATCTGTTCTGTTAGAGAACATGGAAATTTCTGCTTCAAGATCTGTGTAATCTTCGCCAAGAACAGATCTGTATATGTGTGGAAGCTTCTCTGATGAACTTCCTGTATTTGAAGACACATGCCCTATCAGTGCATAGCTGCAGCAC
>ADGC01001852.1_pt1 | contig 12612 bp, 10 predicted proteins | sample 268048 | NCBI WGS metagenome assembly ADGC01 (sample SAMN02954255, study PRJNA42359) | wallaby gut metagenome | biome: terrestrial; feature: wallaby; material: gut; isolation source: foregut contents of Macropus eugenii | host: Notamacropus eugenii | place: Australia
ACGTTTATTTATGATGAGTTCAGGTAGAGCTCCTAGTGGTACAGAAAGTGATGCTATAAAGCAATTCAAAACTCATGCTGATGATGGAAATGCTCAAGCACAATTTAAGTATGGTACAGCACTATTAGAAGGAATGTTGTTGCAAAAGATTTAGATGGGGCAATAAAGTATTTATCTCTTGCAACAACAGGTGGAGAGACAGATGCTTATTATTACTTAGCTAGTGCTTACTCTCAAAAACAAGATTATAAAAATGCAATAACTTGTTATGAAAAATCCATAGAAAATGATAAAAAGAATGCTGCAAGTAGCTATGCTAATCTTGGTGAAATTTATAGCATGCAAAAAGATACTAATAAAGCAATAGAGGCATATAAAAAGGCTAGTGAATTAGGTCATGATAATGCTGCTTTAAACTTAGCTCGCATATATTACACTGAAGAAAAATTTAATCTTGCTAGAGATATTTTTGAAAAATATGAGAACAAACCTCAAGCTCAAGTATTTCTTGGGATGATGTATCATTTTGGTAAAGGATATGTGGCTAATGAAATTCAAGCTTTAGATTGGTATGATAAGGCTATACAAGGTGGCAATACTGACGCTATGTTTTTAGAAGCTGTCTTGATACGAGAAGGAAAACAAATTCCTGATGACTATTTTTCAAAACCAGAAGGTTTATTATATAAGGCAGCTTGTGCTAAAAATGAAGAAGCTATGTTGTATTTGGCTCAAGATTTTTATAAAAATGAACCAAATCAAGCAATAGGTTGGCTTGAATATGCTAAGAAATATACAGGGAGTTCTGCTGCTCAATATTTAATTGGCAAAAAGTATAGTGATGTGAATGGAGAAGAACGTTTACGTTATTTACAAAAAGTAGAAAGCCAATGTTTATAAAATATTTATAAATAGATTAAGTGAAAAATCTTATAGTTTTTGCTATAAGATTTTTTTTATGGTTACTTTTCTAAACTGAAATTTTTTACTTCAAAATTTATGGCTAATCAGTTTATTTCTTTTTTTATTTTTTAATAAAAAATATTAAACAATTTACCAATTTTTCGGTCAAATAACAAGAGCGTATACATATAAAAATTTTGTTTTTTATAGTTATTGTGACAATTTGATTAAACTCATTTAAAATATGCATATAATGATGAGTTACAATTTATAAATTACGTTTTTTATATAAAAATTACTAAAAATCGTAAAAATAGAGGATAAAAAATGAAAAAATTTCTTCTTCTTGGTACTACTTGTACAATGCTTGCACTAAGTCAAACAGGTTGTGTGGCATTACTAGCTGGTGGAGCGGTAGGAACAGGTGCAATTGTTGCTAGTGATAGCAGAACTGCTGGCACAATGATAAATGATGAAGAAATAGAAATGAAAGCATCTCGAGTTGTTTCTAATAATAGAGAAATCTATGAAGCAAGTAAACTAGATGTTGTTTCTGTAAATGGTAGAGTGCTATTAACAGGTCAATGTACTGATTCTGATTATATTTCATATATTGAAGATCGAGTATCAAAGATTGAACATGTTAATGAAGTGATAAATCGTATTGAAAAAATCCCTCCTGTTTCTTTAAGCCAAAAAACATCAGATAGTTGGATTACAACAAAAGCAAAAACTCAATTGTTATTTGGTAAAGATATAAATTCAGGTAGATTTAAAGTTATCACTGAGAATGGGGTAATCTACTTAATAGGTTTAGTTACTAAGAGTGAAGGTAATAGAGCTGTAAATGTAGCTCGTGGCATTTCTGGAGTTAAGAAAGTTGTAAAGATTTTTGATTACATTTCTGATGAATCAAAAGTTGCTAAGATCATAAGAGAAGACTCTGATAGTGTTAAAACATTTGAACCTTCTCAAAATCAACAAGTTTTAGCACCTGTTGATGAAGCTGGCAATGCTACAGGAACTGAAAATAATCCTATAATTTATGAAGAAAGTTCAATTATTGAACAACCTTTATCATCTGCAACATCTTCAGTTAATACTTTAAATAATGATAATGCAAATGTGATAACAGGTGGTGTTTCTGCAACTAATAATTATGGCGAATTAGTAAGTTCTCCAAATGCGGTTATTGAAGATAAGTATAAATTAAAGAAATTATCTGACGAAGTAAATTCCAATGTTAATGTGGTAGAAAATACCGTGAATACAGTAACACCAAAAGCTACAGTTAATAATGTTATTAACACTGTTGTAAACACAGTTGAAGATGATAGCATTATTATAGAATAGAAAATAGCATGAAATTTTGAACTATATGTAAATATCTTTTTAGCAATGATTTAAGATATTAAAAAATTAAATTAATCAGAAAAGAAGATGTTGTATTGTAGTAAAGCCAAATTTTTGGGGTAGCTACAATAACATCTTCTTTTTTTTATTAAAATTATTTTGTTTAAAATTTAAACAAAAATCATAAAAAATAGCAGTATTGTTAAAAAAATTGAAAGAGAATACAAATTTATGATAGTTTAACAATGTTTATTATTTTTTTAATTGCTATAATGAAAGAAGCTTTTATTTATAAAACTTTATAAAATCAAATTGTTATAAATAATTACGTTATTAAGAATATCAACTAAAACTATGAGTGAGGCTTTTATGAGTGAATACGATAAAGATGCTTTTATCAATCCAAATAGTAACACGATGTTTGACTCAAGTGTGGTTGAAGGAATTCATAAGCGTCATGAACTTCGTGTGCTTGATGTACAAAATAAAGTAAGTGAAGAATTTGAACCATTTAAACAATTTTCTAAAGAATTTTGGAAAATTCAAAAATTTGAAGATGTAGTGTTCGGTAAATTTGTGTTGCCATTTGCTTTATTAAATCAAGGTATTGCTCGCACCAAACTTCCAAGTAAAATAAATGATTTTAGAGTGTATGGAAGTGCTTCTGGTGAGTTAATTGTTGCTATTAACCATGCTCGCAAAGGAAATATTCTTTTAAACTTTAAATTAGAAAAAGTATTGATTCATGCTAATAGCTTTAAGTTGAAAGTAGAGCTTACTAAATTTGAATTATTAGATTGTTCGTGGTTAATGCGCAACATGATAAAAATGGGATTAAAATTTAGAAATCTAGAATTTCAACGTTTATGCAAGCGTATTACCTTTATGAAAGTAATAAAAGATGAAGGTGAGAATGCTTATATTATAGATTTAAGTGATGCTATTATTGGTATGTTAAATGACCATAATATCGATATGGAAATGATTCGTTTAAGAACATGCACTATATTGAAAGATAGCATAAAATTAGAAGCTTCAATCGCTACTCAAAAATTGGTTACTTATTTAAAAGCAAAGATGCCAAATCTTTTTGATTAATAGTGTTTAGTATACTTTTTAACAATTTTTAATTACGAAAGCCTATTGCAATGCAATAGGCTTTCTCTATTTGTAAATAATATAAATTTAGTTTTCTTATTCTGATAATTTAATTGCAGATTTTGTTTTTAAAAATTCAGTAAGAGTTGTGAATTTTGGGTTATTTAATACTTCTAAACATGTACTATTAGGAGCTGGTCTTTTTGGCGGTTTATAATTTGGATCAGGTTTTTTAGGTTTTCCAATTTCTGCAATAATTTGCGCCGCTTCTTCGCATCCATCTCCATCAGGAATAGGTAATTGTTTTTCACAAAATTGAGCATTATCAGGACAAGATAAACGTACATGTAAATGTGCCATATGTCCTGCCCAAGGACGTAGCTTTTGTAACCACATTCTATCTTTAGAGTCAGGAATTCTCTTACAAATTTCATTTTTTATAGCAGCATTAATAAATATACGCTCCACCTTTTCATCTTCTGATGAAAGTTTTAATAAAGTTATAATATCGTTAGAGAAATTACTGTTTGTTGTTTTGTAGTTACTACTTACAACATAAAGTGGAGTTGGCTTTAATAATTCTTTATATGTTAATGGTTTTTTTACCATTTTTAGCCAAATATCAACATCTAATCCATTTTGATGACTAACATGACCACCAATAAATCTTCCGCCTCGAGCCATTGCCATGTCACCAATTAAAAGCATCGGTAAATTAGCTTTATTAGCTTTAAGAGCTAAATTTTTAATATAATCAATTAATTGCGGATGACCGTAATAACGTTTTTGATCAGGACGGAGAATTTGATAGTATGCTGATTTTTCAGGGAGACGTTGGGCTCCTACAATACATCCATTACTATAAAATCCTACTGTTTGTGCATTTTCTTTGGTAGGGGTAAGATTGGTATAGTCAGCTTTTGGGGCACCAAAAGCAAGAGTTGGAAATAATAAAAATAAAAAAATTGTACAAAATTTTGAATTTAGTTTCATTGTTTCTTTGTTCTGTATCAATTAAAAATATATTGTTAAAAGAAATTTTATAATTTCTGAAATTTTAGGTGATGTTAATGCAATATTGTTACTATTATTTTAAAACTTTAACAAGTTTATAATTGTAAATATTGCAACTAACCATATTTTAATATTTGTTTATATTTTATAAAACAATCTTTTTAAATATCTCGGGGAAAATCTGTTTTTATGTAAGTTTTAGTGAAAAATGCTATACTAGCGTCTGTAAAAATGGAATAAATAAGAATATTAAATAATAGATGAATGGATCTGAGTGGACTAATGAGTTTATTAGATTTTTTAAAAAATAATTTTTTTACTTTATGGAGTAATATAAAGTCCCCATTGGGAATTGTTAATGAGTTTCCAGCTCTGTTAAGTAAAAATTTTAATTGGAAATATTTTGGTTTTATAATTGGTTTAGTTGCAATTGTGGCTACTATTTTTTCATCTATAAGTTTAATATCTTATTTAGAAGCAGAGACAACTATTATAAGTGAACAGATCCCTGATTTTGTAATATCTCAAGATGGTATATTACATTATGCGGATGAAGAATCTTTAAATAGCATTCAGACTAAAGATAAAGTTATTACAAATTCTAAACAACAAAAAGATTATGTAATTGTTTCTGATGCAAGTCACACTCCTTTATTACTCATAAATCCTAATGGTTCGAGTTTAGCAGAGGAAGATTCAAATTTAATAGAAAATGGCCAAAAGAAAGGTGTTTTTATTTCTTTATATGCTGATAGAGCAATTATAAACAATAATGGTATTGTGCAAGAATTACGTTATACAGAGACAGGTTTAAACACAGGCATTCGTTTTTCAGGTAGTGATGTTGTACGTACTTTATCAATTTATGTAAAAGTATTTATAGTGCCTTTTTTGCTATTATTTTTTATAGTGTCTTTCTTATTTAGTTTTGGATATTATGTACTTTTTACTGCTTTGATAGGGTCTGGTTTAGCTTTGTTTTTAAGATTAAAACTTGCGTATAAAACAATGTCTCTATTAGCATTACATGCTGCTGTTTTACCTTTTCTTGCAAATATTTTATTATCTATAATTTTTGCAAAATCAGACTTAAATGGTTATAACTTTTTTAATAATTGGGTAATCTTAGGAGCTTCTTTATTTCTTTTAGTTGCAATGCTTTCGTCTTTACGTCATAACATAGAAGAATCATTTGTTAGTCAGATGGAAAATTCTAAGGAAATGCTTGAAAAGAATGGTATGAACTTAGAAACTTTAAAAAGATTACCAATTAATTTAGTTCAAAAAAAATCTAAGTTTTTCACTTTAAATCAAGTACGTGAAGTTCGCAAAATGTTAAAGGTGGCAGCTCTTCTTGCGGCAGAACAAATTAAAAATAATAAGAAAAACGAAAACGATTCTCAAAATGGTAAATTTGAACATATTAAAGTTTCAAAATTAAACATAAAAGAAATAAAGGAAAGAATTGAAAAAGAAGAAGAAAAACAAGCTTCAGCTCAAGATGGTATAGCTAATAGTGAATCTACTGATAATATCTCAGATTCTATTAGTGAAATTAGCGTGCAACGAGATAATTCTACCTCTAATACCACAGATTCTACCAATGAAGCTAAACCAGATATAGAGATACAAGATTCTCCTGAACTAGAAAAGTTATCTAAGCTTGTGTTTGATGATGATAAAGATGTTTTTGGAACTCAAGGAGAGATTGATACTGTTACTAATAGAACTATAATTCAAATTGGTGATTCTAGTAATGAAGATATGGATTCTAATGGAGCAGATGCTAATAATGGGTTTATAAATCCTAAATTTATTACTAAAGATGGCGTTAGTTGGGATGATATGCCTATAAGTCAAGTTTTTAAAGATATATCTGGAAAAAATAACATAGAGCATCCTGATTCAGATGCTTACTTTATTCTGTAGTTAAGAAAATTATTTAAAATACTTTTGGTTATTAGAAATGTTTTAATAATCAAAGATGAGTTGTAAAAATAGGCTATAGCATAGTCTGAATCATAAAAGTCGAAATTCTTTTTATTTTTTTATAAAGAAAATTCGGCTTTTAGTCTTTTATAAAATATAACTTCAATAATGAAGAATACAGTGTTTGGTCAAAAGTTATGTTTAATTTTTTACAAAAATATAAAAATATAGATATGTTAACAGGAAGTATTAGCGATAAGCTAATAGCTTTTTCTTTTCCTCTTGCTATAACTAGCGTTATGCAAATGTTGTTTAATTCTGCAGATGTTTTTACTTTAGGACATTTTGTAAGTTCTGATGCTATGGCAGGAGTTGGAAATAATGTACCAATCATAGGGACTATAATGAATTTTATAGTAGGTTTGTCGATTGGTGCGAATGTGGTAATTGCAAGATATATTGGTCAAAAGAACCTAAAAGAAGCTAATATTGCTTTACATGGTTCATTAGTATTGGCATTAATAGCTGGTATTTTATTATTCTTATTTGGGGAATGTATTGCATCATATGTAGTGTCGTTATTAGGGGTTCCTAAAGCCGTAGAAGAGATATCCGTTTATTATTTGAGAGTATTTGTAATTGGTTTGCCATTTATGTCTCTCTATAATTTTGAATCTGCTTTGTTTAGAAGTTCAGGTAATACCAAAGAACCATTGATAGCTTTATTTTGGGCGGCAATATTTAATTTTTTAGGTAATATTTTTGTAATAGAAGTATTGCATATGAAGGAAGGGGGAGTTGCTTTTGTAACTGTTCTTGCTAATGTTTTTGCATGTGCGTATCTTCTTTATAAATTGCATAAAGAAAATGGAATTTTGCATTTTGATTTTAAAAATATTACTATTCCTAAAAAATCTCATTTAAGAGCTATAGTTAATATTGGTATGCCTGCCGGTGTTCAAGGTATGGTTTATTCAATTTCTAATTTGGTAATTCAGTCAGCAATAAATTCTTTAGGTACTGAAACAATGGCAGCTTCTGCCGCCGCATTTACAATAGAAATCAATCTTTATTGTTTTATTAATGCTTTTGGTTTGGCTGCAACTACTTTCGTAAGTCAAAATTACGGAGCTAATAATTTACAACGTTGCCGAGAAATAACTTATAAAGCAACAATCTTAAATTTGATAATATCAGGACTCATGGCGATACCTGTAATCATTTATGCTGATAAGATATTAGGATTGTTTACAGCAAGTACTTTAATTGTAGATATAGCTATGATTAGAGTTATATCAATATGTGGGGCTCAACCGCTTACTTGTGTAATGGAAGTATTGTCTGGGGCCATGAGAGGATACGGTTATTCATTACCTCCGGCTATTGCTACTTTGATTTGTGTTTGTGGGCAACGATTGATTTGGGTTTATACTGTTTTTGAAAAAGAACCTACATTTGGAACTTTACTTGCAACGTATCCAATAAGTTGGGGTATAACTACATTTGTTTTAATTGTTCTTTATATTTGGCATAGAAGAACGCTTACTAATAAACATATGCTCAAAAGTAAATAAAACGTTAGCATTGAGATGCTAAAAATTAAAATAGAAATAAAAAAGAATAGAGAAATAAATAATGCATTACTACTTTTGTCCTATCTGTGGTTCTAAATTAGTTGAAAAAGCTGCAGGAGATGATGGTAAAGTTCCTTTTTGTGAACATTGTTATAAGTATTGGTTTGATACTTTTTCCAATTGTATTATTGTGATGATTTATAACGAATTTAATGAAATAGTACTTTGTAAACAAAATTATTTATCGGATATTTACTATAATTTTACTTCAGGATATATGACTCCTGGAGAAAATGCAGAAGATTCAACATATAGAGAAGTAAAAGAGGAACTTGGCTTAGAAATCCAAAAGCTCGATAGTATTGGAACATTTTGGTTTGAAGAAAAGGATATGTTAATGCATGCTTTTATTGCATATGTTCCCAAAGCCAAATTAACGATATCTTGTGAAATAGATGAAGCTAAATGGATATTTTATAAAGAAGTTCCTAAGTTAATATTTCCTGATAAGCCTGGAAATGCCATGTGGCATATGTATAGAGCTTTTTTAAAACAAAATAAATTAGACCAAATCTAGACAAGGAAACAATATGACAACTTGTTATGATGAAAATGAAATAAGAAAGGACTATAAAAGGTTAACTCAATATTTGATTGCAAATAAATTGAGTATTTCAACAATGGAAAGCGCAACATCTGGACAAATTGCTTCTTTAATTACCGATACCGAAGGGGCATCTGCCATTATAAAAGGCGCATTTATTACATATTGTAATGAAGCCAAAATAATGCAAGGTGTGCCTCAAGATATTATTGAAAAGTATTCTGTATATTCAGAAGAAACAGCAAGAGCAATGGCACAAAGTTGTCAAAAAATCTACCAAGCAAATATAGGGATTGGCGTAACTGGTACATTTGGTAATATAGATCCGAAAAATGAAGCAGTATCAGAAGTAGGAAAAGTATATTTTGCTATAGCTCTTAATGAAAAAACATGCAGTTATCATCTTGAAATAAAACCACAGATTTCTAGATTAGCTTATAAGCTTGCTGTTGCTAAAGAAATTTATGATAGATTAGCTATTTTACTTAATATGAATCAGTGATTTTATTATTATGGAATAGATAACAAATTGTAACCCATTTTTTACATACAAAAGAACACCATGCAAACATTAAAAATTTTAAGTCCTGAAGCACATACAGACCATAAAGATATAATTTTTCCAACTCCAAATTTTGAGCATGAATGGAAAAAATTATACGGCACTAAGCAAGAAGATTTGGTAAAGGTTGCCCAAGGTTACGACATATTAGTAATTAACAAGTTAAAAATTACAGAAGAGGTTTTACAAAATTTACCGCAATTAAAACTTATAGCAATGCTTGCAACAGGATATAACAATATTGATGTTGAAGCATGTCGTAGACATGGTGTAGCTCTTTGTAATATTAGAGAATATGGCACAGAATCTGTTGCAGAACACGCTTTTAGTTTAATGCTAGCTCTTGCTAGAAATATAGGGCGTTATAGTAATAAAGTTGCAGACTTAACTTGGAGTAAACAAAATAATTTTTGTTTAATGGATTATCCTGTTATAGATCTTTTTAATAAAAAGTTGCTCATTATTGGTTATGGAGCAATTGGTAAGCGGATTGCCCAAATTGCCAAGAATGGTTTTGGTATGGAAGTTTTAATTGCAGAACGTAAAGAAGCTTCTAGCATCAGAGATAATAGAATTGCATTTAATGAAGGATTGAAACAAGCTGATTTTATTATTGTTTCATGTCCTGCTGTTAACGAAACTATTAATCTTATCAGTGAAGATGAGTTTAAGTTAATGAAAACTTCCGCATTACTTATAAATATTGCACGTGGTGGAATTGTCGATGAAACAGCTTTAGCCAATGCTTTAAAAAATGAGCAAATTATGGGGGCTGCTATCGATACAGTTGCCATAGAACCTATCAATGAAAATAATCCTTTATTGTCATTATTAAAAACTCATAATCTAATAATTACACCACATATCGCTTGGTTAGGTGATATAGCTATTGCAAATATTGGAAAAGAACTTGTGGCAAATATAAACGCTTTTGTAGAAGGTGAAGAACGTAATCGTGTAGTTTAAATCAGGGTATTAGCTATACTAGAAAATTTTCTTGTTAAAATACTTATTTACTAAGAATTAGCTAACAATCGTATCATAACCGAGAAATAGAAGTTTTATGTCGTTTTAATTCTTAGTAAATAAAATGACGTTTGATATATTTGTTTTCAGAATCACTATGAAATAAAAGTTTTTTTTTAGAAAAATTGTGACTAATGTATCAATTTATTTGAGAAAATTTTCACAAATCTGTATAATGCCGTGGGTTTCTGTCTTTTATAAGATGGAAGTTTTGTTCTTTTTAACAATATAAATAATTATGGCTAATATCAGAACCAAACGTAAGATTGTTTCTTTACGTCACTCCTTATTCCATTTTGGTGCTGCAGTGCAAGACTCTATGATAAAAGAACCTTACACTAAGCAACGTTTATTTAAAGATATTATCGCGGGTATTACTGTTGGTATTATTGCGATTCCTTTGGCAATGGCGCTTGCAATTGCAAGTGGTGTAAATCCAGAATATGGTTTATATACTGCATTGGTTGCAGGTATTGTTATATCTTTAACTGGCGGTTCTCGCTTTAGTGTTTCAGGTCCAACCGCAGCCTTCGTTGTTATCCTTTATCCTATAGCTCAAACTTATGGGGCTGCAGGTTTATGTACTGCAAGTTTAATAAGTGGTTTTATGCTACTTATTATGTCTGCAGGACGTCTAGGTCGATTGATACAATTTATACCTATTGAAGTAACATTAGGTTTTACAATGGGTATTGGTATTGTTATCGCTATCTTACAGGTTAAAGATTTCTTAGGTCTTGATGTTGCAATGCCTGAAAGTTTCTTTGAAAAGCTATTAGCTTTAGGAAAAGGAATTGGTCAAAAAGATTGGGCTAATACTTGGGGAAATGCGGTCGTTGGCGCAGTAACTCTTGCTGTTTTAATGTTCTGGGGTAAGTTAAAGATAAAATTCCCACCTCATTTACCTGCTGTAGTTATTGGTACCATTTTATCAATTATCTTTACTAAATACTTTAATCAAGATATTGCAACTATTGGTTCTAATTTCCATTATTTAAATCCTGATAACACAGTAGGTGATGGTATTCCTCCATTTTTACCGAAGTTTGTACTACCTTGGGATATGCCTGGTCCGATAGGCAAAGATGGTTTATCTCACCCTTTAAACTTTGATTTTGATACAATTCAGTCTTTAATTGTTGCTGGTTTCTCTATGGCTGTGCTTGGCGCAATTGAATCATTATTATGTGCTGTTGTTCTTGATGGTATGACAGATACTAGACACCATTCTAATGGCGAATTATTTGGTCAAGGTTTAGGTAATATAGTTGCACCTTTCATTGGTGGTATTACTTCTACTGCTGCAATTGCTCGTTCTGCTGCAAATGTTCGTGCAGGAGGTACTTCTCCTGTTGCTGCTGTAGTACATTCAATACTTGTACTTGTTGCTATTTTATTCCTTTCTCCATATCTCTCATATTTACCTCTTGCTGCTATGAGTGCTTTATTGTTAATTGTGGCATATAACATGAGTGAATGGCGTAAAGTTGTAAATCTTGCTAAGACTGCTCCGCGTACAGATGTATTAATCATGATTTGTTGTATTTTCTGTACAGTTGTTTTCAACATGGTAGTAGCTATTACATTTGGTATAATCATGGCTTCAATCATCTTTATGCGTGATATGGCTAAGATGACTAAGTTACAAGATTTAAGTTTACACCGTCATATTGATGAACAGTTAAATGATAATTTCAAAGCATATAGAATAAATGGTCCTTTATTCTTTGCTTCTGCAGAAAGAACTTTCCGCAAATTAAGACATGAACTTCAAAGTGAAAAAGGTATTATCCTTAATTTTGATGGGGTAAACATGTTAGATGCAGGTGGTTATCATTGCTTTGCTCAGTTCTGTTTAGACATGCGTAAGAGAAATATTAAAGTTATTGTAACAGGTGTTGAATTCCAACCATTACGTGTAATGGTTAAATCTAAATTTAATGTTTCTTATCCTGAAGTTAGTTTCACAAAGACTTTAGATGAAGCTTTAGCTGAAAGTAAGGCATAAAACATCAATATAGTTTAAAACTATTTTAATTTATATAAATTTAAAAACGGTTTAGATTTGAAAAACTGATATGTACCCTCTTTACTGGACAAACCAGTAAGGAGGGTATTTTTATGCGCTATAGTTATGAATACAAAAAGAACATTTGATTTTTATTGATGATTTTAATTTTTTGTAATTTTATGATATTAAGAATATTTTTTTATATATGTAAAATATCGAAAATTGTAAAACCAAACTCTTTAGACTAGAATACTTAGACACAAAGATTTGATAGATGAAATGAAAGAAATTGAGATTGAAATAGTTTGATGTAAATTATTATAAGACAAACAAAGATCACGAATTATTAAAAAATGACAAACAATCCCAAAAATAAAGCGCAAACAAAAATCAAAAAATCTCGTAATAGTATGGTTGAAATTCTATTGAAGATATTGTTAATGAGTATGATTATAGCAATAGTGATATAAATGATAATAACTTTAAAGATACTAATCAAACCATTGCCAATTCAAATGATGAAACAATAAAAAGTCAA
>ADGC01000189.1_pt1 | contig 12518 bp, 13 predicted proteins | sample 268048 | NCBI WGS metagenome assembly ADGC01 (sample SAMN02954255, study PRJNA42359) | wallaby gut metagenome | biome: terrestrial; feature: wallaby; material: gut; isolation source: foregut contents of Macropus eugenii | host: Notamacropus eugenii | place: Australia
TTTTCCTGTAACTGTTGTTGTCTTACTTTTTCAATTTCCTGGTTAAATCTTTGTTGATTTTTCTTTGTTTGTTGAGCTTTTTCTAGTTCAATTCTTCTTAATTTATTTTCATAATCTTTCTTTATTTGTTCATCAGTTAGATTGATTTTAATGCCTAATTTTAAAGCTTGATATGCCATTCTCCGTTGAAAATCTTTGTTGCCTGTTACTTTAATATTTCCATTGCCAAAACGCTTTTTAGCGATCTTCAACATGTCCTGGATAGACTGATAATTATCAACTTTTTTAGCTATTAATCTGTCACCCTTATCAATAACCTTATCGTTTCTTTTCTCTATTCTATCAATTAAATAACGACTATATTCAATGCGTTTTGCGTTATTGGTTATAGGCTTTTTATCATATGTTTTCTTAGGTTTTTGGTCTTTGATTTCATCAAAATTTTTAGGATAAAAACCTAGTCTTTTAACTAATTTTGCATATGAAAATTCACGATCAAATGTACTTGCTTTTACTTCTTCCTGGTTATTTTTATCAAGAGATTTAATTACTAATCCTTTACCTTTTATTTTAATTTCACAGTTAAATTCTTTTAATTTTTGCTGTAATTCCTGCCAGGAATTAGCTGAATTTTTTATATCATTTTTATGCTCTAAAAGATAAGATATAAAGCTCTGATGCTCTGAATTTACTTCAATATTTTTAGCTACTCTTTCCGCTTTTTTATCGTAATTTTTAACGTGTTCAAACTGTTTTAAATTGTATTTTTTTTCAATTTTCTCATCAAATTTTTGTAATTTTTTATAAAGTAAATAGTCATTAACCCTGGCATAAGTTGTTGGATTAATTCTATTAATTACCAGGTGAATATGCTCTTTTCCATTGTCATTATGATGAACAGCGTACGCTTGATGTCCCTCCATTCCTACTTCTTTTAAGTAATCTTTTGCAATACTTTTCCACTGATCTTCAGTCACTTTTTCACCCTCAGATAATGATAAAACCAGGTGCATATATTTAGATTTTTCTGAACGTTTATTCAAGGATGCGATATACATCATTTCCTGAGTAGCTGTGTCAATATCATCAGAATACATATTCAAAGTGAACGTGTTTTTTACTCGTTCTTTTTCGTCTTTTGGTTCATCTTTATGACCTGATTTTAAGTAATCTGTTAGCGATTTTATGTTAAAAGCACTAGCAGATTTAACAGTAGAAATCTTAGAAATCATTTTAATTTTTCTTCCAAAATTTGACCGATTTTTTCTGAAACTTCATGCACAGAATTTAAAGCATTTAAGTATTCTTTAGACGCTCCTGAATAGCCATGATCAAGACTAATTTTAAACAAATTTCCACATCGTGCCATATCAGCTTTAAGCTGTAAAAGTGTTGTAATTAGTTCATGATCAAATGCTGTTTTTATATTTTTTTCTAGAGCTTTTGAAAGCACATAATCAGTAATTGTTAGATGTGATAATCCTGCATTTATTTTAATTTTTTCTTTTTCATCAGGCGTACATCTGACAATTATTATCTCTGTTTTTTTCTTTTCTTTGCGTTTATTTTCCATAGTATTTTATGAGCGTTTATGCGAATAAAATCATGCCTCGCAGAGCAAGGTAAAAATCATTGAGCACTTGTGCGAATTAAGATTTTTCTATTTGTGTATATACAAATAGCTACCTTGCTCCTTAGTATTAATCAATAAATTATTATATATTAAAATAGTGATAATATCTGTAGTTTTAATATTTCTAAAAGTTTATAATTAGATATAAATCTTGTTATTAGTTATTAATTAAAGGTGATAAAATGAGCAATAAAGAAGATGTTTTAGTTTCTTCAAATCAAGAACAATTTGATGGATTAGTTGAGCAAGCTAACGATGCTTTTAATAAACTTTTTAGTGGCAAAATTATTCTAGATCCTAGAAAAGAATATTTATTAAGATTGAAAAAAAATATTAGCAAAGCAATATCATTGAATTACACTTACAATCAAATTGCTAAGTTGATTAATGATAATGTTGAAAACGTAAAATTTTCAGCAAAACAAATTAAAGATTTTTGTGAAGAGCAAAATATTGTAAAAAAAGATAAAAACACCAAAAGAAAAACTAAATCTGCATTAGGAACTTCATTAGAAAATTTAATAGAAAAACATTCAGAAAACTCTGAAGAGAATGCAGAAAAAATTGATGATCAACTAACACCAAAAACTCATTTAAATAATCAAAATGTAGCTCCAATATAATTGAGAGGTTTTTAATGACAAAAGTATTAGTAATTTCTCCAAAAGGAGGATGTGGCAAATCAACTTTTGCCTTTCAATTTCTAGCACCTTATTTTTATAATAGAGATAATCAAAAATCATTATTAATTGATCTTGATAATGCTAATAATGAAAGTAATTCTTTCACAGCAAGTGAGATTATTGAATCTAAAGAATGTAATATCAATGAGATTGATATTAAAATTGCTTTAGAAAAAAGAAATGTAATAATTGATAGCGGAGCAACCTCACTAGCTCAAAAGACCTTAAGAAAATTCATTGATATTAATCTAATTGATTATATTGATTATTTTGCAATTCCTTTATCTAAAGGAAAGCAAGCAACATCTTCAGCTTTAGATATATATACAGAAATTAAAAAATATAAAACAGATGCAAAAGTTTTCTTTGTTTTAAGCGAAACTGATAACATCAATAAATATCCTCTTGAAATGCAATTTTTAAATTTTTTAGGTGATAAAATTCATTGTTGCTATGATGATTTAGAGGAAGGTGAATTTGATAAAATCAAAAAACAAGATCCATCAGTAAATTACATATCAATTCCTTATGATCCTTGTTTACCTTGGGTATCTAATTTCGGTATTACTGCATACGAATTTGCAGATAAAAAAGAAATGTTAAAAGAAAGGCAGCAAACATTAGTAAGAGAAGCAATGACAGATCCTACTAAATGTCCTGCTTTAGATTTAACAACATATAAACTAATGTTAGTAGCCAAATGTGTTGAATTTAAAAACGAACTTTTAGAAAAAACATTTAACAATTTAGACCAAATAATACAAGAATAAGATATGAGTGAATTTCAGGAATTTAAAGACTTATATATAAATCTTCAAAGACTCCAAAATAATCTAGAAGATTATGAGAAAAAAACTTCAGAAAATTCAAAAGAAACAATAACTGAATTTAATAATCTAAAAAAAGAAATTACAGAATTAAAAAACGAGATAATCAAAGAACAACATAATGCAACTATCGTTGTCAACCAAATAAATAAACGATCAATTCAGAACAGATTAGGCGATGCAGCAATCGGAGGATTAATTGCAAGTATCGTTGTATTAGGTGTTATATTTTATTTAACAACCTGGCTAAATTTAGACACTATTGAAAAATATAACCTTGCAACGAATTATAAAGAGCTTAACGAAAAATCAGCAGAAGAGTTTAAAGCATTAAAAGAATATAAAGAGCTTGCGTTATTCCTTAAAAAAAGAAATGTATCGTATTACGATCTTACGAAATTTGAAGATAATCGTTGTAATATAATAATCCCACAAAAATACATTGATAACTCTAAATATCCAAACACCAAAAACAAAGATGTTTGCATAATTTTCAAAAAATAGAAACAAATAGACTTGTAATACAAATATGTACTACAATATATTACATATTTGTATTACATTATGTTATATATAAAAAGGATATATTATGATTTCTGTTAGATTTAACTCAGAAGAAGAGAAATACTTAAAAGAGTATGCAAAGCTGAAAGGCATCTCTGTTAGTCAATTAATCAAAGATTCTGTATTTGATAAAATAGAAGATGAACTTGGTTTAACTGACGAAGAAGAGCAAGCTTTAGCAGAATATGACGAATCAAAGGGACGTCCTTTAGATGAATTTTGGGCAGAATTAGGTATATAAAAATGTTTAAATACATAGCATTACCTACTTTTGAAAAAAGCTTTAAGAAGTTGGATCTTAGAACTCAGCTATTCATTAAAGCTTGGATAGTTAACAATCTAACTAATGTACAAGATCCTACTGCAATTAGCTCTTATAAAGAATTGAAAGGTAATTACAAAGGTGTAGCTAGATATAGAATCGGTAATTACCGATTAATTGTAAAAATAAATGGAAGTAAATTAGAATTACTTCTAGTCTACGTTGACAAAAGAGCTAGTGTATATCAGAAATTTGGCAGAATTTTTAAAAATATAAAAAATAAAATATTAGATGAAAAACATACTGACAGATAATAGAATTGAAAAACTTAGAAAAAATATAGATTTTTCTGATATTCCGGAAATTGAATCGATGGAAGGTTTTCGATTGAGAAACTATAAACCGATAAAAAAAACTATATCGATGCGTATTGATTTAATTAAAAGAAAAAAACAAAAATTAAAAATTGATTAGAAACCTTATGTTATAAAGGTTATATCTTTATTTAATAATTTGAATTTTTGAATTAAGTATTAACGCCAACAATTGGCGAATTCTATAAAAGAAACGTTTACGAAAAATTTCTTACTTTATCTACAAGGTAACTAAAGCTAGATGCAGACATTACATCCAACCTTGTTCTTTTGCTAATTCTTCAAAAGAATTATATTTTTTAACATTTGGATCACGTGCTAAATTTTCACATTCCTTAATTGCTTCAATTGTTTCATGATTAAAATGTTCTTTGTTGTCTAAGTAATGATCAATTAAATTATTTAGTATTTCAGTCATTGTGCTTTCATCTAAAGCTACAGAACTTTTAAATTTTGCAAACTTATCAGCATCAATTTTGAATGTACATAATTTAGTATTAGACATATATTGTTCTCCTTTTTTTATATAAAGTAATACAATCTATATTTATATATTATACTATTATATATAAATATATACAGTAATAATTTTTTGTATAGTAATAAAAAATATCAAATATTAAAAATAGAAAAACACACATCTTAGAACGCTTATATTTGAGTGTTCTAAGATATAGATATATTAAACACTCAAAAGTATAAAAACGTCTGTAAATTAAAAATAAAAAGGTTCTCGCAAGTTTTATTTTTTAACAGTTTTCTTTTTTGGAGTTTTGGTAGTAGTTTTGTTATCCAAATCAGAAAACATATCCTTTCCATTGTATGGATCACTATCTTGATTTAATTTTATCTTCATAAAAAGATCTTCAAGTGTCTTTAATTTTTTCTTAGTATCTTCTAAATCTCTAACACTAGCTTTGTATATATCATTGTCGTCTTTTAATTCTTTGTTTTCCTTTCTTAAGAGAACCACTTCCTTATCCAAATTAGATAATTTTGCATTCTGTTCTTTTATCTCTGTGCCTTGTTCTCTAATCATTGCCACTTGATTAGCATTGCACTCTTGCTGATGTTCTAATTCTTGTTGTTGCATCAAATTCAACTCTTGCAATGCTTGCAAATGTTGTTGAATGAGTTCCGAAGTTGATGCGTTAGAGTTTATTTGATCTCTATTAATTAGAGTAAGAATATATTGTATTAAGTCATCGGGTTTTAAACCTAATACTTCTTGTTTAGCCTTAAATCTACAATGTAGATCTTCTGAAACCCTTATCGAAATTACGTTTGTCTTCTTTTCTGCCATAGTATCACTCCTTGTTTTTTCTGTTCTATGAGTCTATTATAACACATTTTTTAATTTTGTATACATTAAAAAACCTTGTATACAAAAGATTTTAACTATATACAAATCAATTTAAACAAATAACCAGGACAATAAAAGCATTAACAATATAATAATTGGTAGCATAATTTTAGGATATTTAATTATTAACCATAAAAAACTGCCATAACAGCCAATACTATAAAAATAATAAGATAATCATGTACAGTATTGTTTAATCCATTATCTATATAGATATCTTTAATGGCTGAAATATCTATATCCTAATATTTTCAGTAATATATTTAATTCCTTTAGATAAATTCATAAAAATCTATTCCAAATAGTAATACACTTTTTTAGGGAATACACTCCACTACAAAAGTGTATTACATCAATGATATCTTGCAGCGTTAGATATTATTTTTCTTTTTATTCTTTGGCTATTAAAGTTAAATCCATTCTATTAACTTCTTTAACTAACATATACATATATCTAATTATGTATTTATATTTTATTGATTTTATTATTCTTATCGTATTACTCATCATAATCTGATACCTGATATAATTATCAGTTAATTTTTTTTATTTGCCTTTAAAAAATTAATTCCTGATTCCTGGGTTTGGGAAGTTTAATTTTTCTTTTTTTTTAAAATTATTCACAGTTTTTTATGTTGTGGATTGCCAAGTCTTGTTCTTTAATTGTCTTTAAAAATCTTTTACAGATCTTTTACAAATCTTTAGGAAATTAAAAAACCTTATAAAATAAGGGCTAGAGTAGGTAATAATGCAAGTTTTTTTACCGTTAATGCAAGTTTTTTTACCGTTAATGCAAGTTTTTTTACCGTTAATGCAAGTTTTTTTACCGTTAATGCAAGTTTTTTTACTATTTTACAAGTTGTGATTTATGATAATACTTGCAATATAAAAATATTACAAGTATTATGTATTGGTAAAACTTGTAATATAGTTAGTAAGGTGTAAAAATGACTGATTTAACTGATGTATATAAACCTAACGAATTGATCGGTGCGTTCTCTCAATTAGAATTGAATAGAGTGGCTAGACATTTATTTAATTATTTTTTAAGACATGCTCAGCATGAGATTAAGTTTAATAACTATCAAGGCAATACTTTTGAGATTAGTACTGTTGAACTTAATGAGTTAGCTCAGTTAGATAGACATGATTATGCAGTAATTAAAAATTCTCTGATAAAGTTGATGCAACCAATAATTTTAAGAGATGATCCTAAACAATTTAAGGCTACAGTTCCATTATCTGACATAGATATAGATGTTGCTAAAGGGGTTTATAGATTTGAACTTAATAACACAATGCTACAATTATTAAAAAATGTTGATTATTTTACAAAGTTAAATCTTCAAGAGTTAAACCCCTTACGATCAAAGCATTCTTTGATTATATTCGAATATCTAAAACGCTATGAAAACGCTCCTAAAATTCCTTTATTATCTGTAGAAGATTTAAGGAAGATGACTGATACCTTAAAAAGTAGAAGTTATGATAATTTTAATAATTTAAAAAAGTATGTTATTGATGTAGCTGTTAATGAAATAAATGAAGATAAGACAGATTATATTTGTAAATACGATATTCAGACTGAGCGAACTAAAAGAAGACCAAAAGTAACAGCAATACAGTTTTATTTTTCTAAAAAAGAAAACACTCAAAAAATTATAGATGTTCAAATAAATGATAGTACATCATTAGTAAATCCAATAATTCAAGATGGCTTGCAAATTAAAGATCCAATGTTAATGACTGCTAATGAACTATACACCGTGCTATCTAATTGTTTTAGCGGCTTATCATGGCAAGAGTTTTGCGAATCAACGTATATATATGACAACCTCACTATCGTATATTTCGCTGAATGGGCTAGTACTCAAACACATAAATATCATGTTAGTCTATATTCTCAATATCTAATGGATAGAAGTAAAGATACAGAAGAATATAATAATTACAGATTCAGAGCACAAAACATTACATCAAATGTTATTGAAAGCTATTTACTTTCCAATTGTAATACTCCTTATGAGGCTGAAAATGTAAAAAACATGATTATGTCTAATATTTATGGTAGATACCATTTTGATGCTTTTGCTCAAATTCTGTCTGATATCCTTAAACAATCATGTCCGAATGCTAAATATGATTATTTTAAAGTCTCATACGAACGTGAGAAACATCATATCAATGCTAAATAGCAGCATGTATAATTAAGATTCAGCTTTAACAAGTTTTTTAAATATTTGAAATATATAGTTATATAATCTTAACGCAGAATAAAAAAGGGGCTTTGTATGAAAATTTTTAGTTCATTCTATTTTACGACTTGTTTTTTATGCTTTTTTATTACAGGATGTGATGCATATATGGGAACAACTACATCTGTAACAAAGTTACTATCACCTTTATCAGAAAGTACTGCGAATCTAAGTGTAGAAGTATCAAGTTGTACAGATTACGAAGATAGTAGAAAACCTTCTAGTTCTTTATTAGAAGTACAGAATGAAATACCTAATATTTTTCACGGTGCTCAATATGTTCAATGTTATAGAAAAAAATTTGAATCTTTTGCTGATTTTAAAATTCCTGTAGGCATAGGGCAAGTTGAAGATGTTTCAAATCTGAAAGATATAAAACATGATATTAATATACTTAGTGATAAATATAGTTTATTAGTTGTACAAACAAGCGATGACTTAGCAAAAAGAATTCAAAAATTATTAAAACAAAAATCTGAAAAATTAAATCTAAATATTTTATTAAAAATAAAAAACGACTTAGATAAAGATATCAATGTTACCTACTATGGAATGTATATGCAAGATAGTGAACAAGAAGGTACTCCTATAACCGTTGCAAATGGTATATTTAATAAAAATACTTCTTTAGTTTTAAAATTATCAGACGTATCAACAAGTTATTTATATTCAGCTAAAAGAATAAGTAATTGGGTTCAAATTATTCAATTTAGGGAATAATATTTTCCTTGATATTTATAGATTTGAATATCTAATAAACCTTTATTTTATAAAGTTTATAATTTCCCTAAAAAATTACATTACTACTTAATTTACGTTCATTCAGCTTTAACTTCTTTTTTTTATGAGGATTCAGGGGATAAAACAATCTTAAAAGCATATAAAATAAAGATATTAAGGCTTGTAAAAAAGCCCCTATAAAACTCAACCAGGGGCTTTTATTTGTTGTTTTATTACTTATCTAGCTCTTTTATTTTCTTCTCGTATAGCTTAAACAGCTCTGCCACGATCTCATCTTCTGTTATGTCTTTCTTGAATTTGTAGGCAGCAATAACCGCTCTATCATTAGCTTGATGAGCTTTTCTAAGTTCTATTGGCATTGTTAACTCATCGTATAAACCTGCTAATGAACAATCAGGATATAACGCTCTTGCATCTAATATTCCTTGTGCTGTTTCTTCAATCTTTATTCTCTGTTCTTCAGTAGGATTACACCATATAAAATTGTTATAAACAATGTCTTTAGAATATCTATAACTTAATCCTAATCTTCCTGCTACAGCTCTCACCCATGCCATATGAATACTAGAATTTAAAATTCCAAAATGGAATAAAGATGCATTTGGTATCAATCTAAGTCCATTGCTACAAATGGTATTAGCATTTAAAAAACCAATAGGCACATATAATCTTCTTTCAGAAGATGCTTCTGGTATAACGATAAAATCAGCTTTTGGCTGATGATTTTCATCAAAAAGTGTTGGTGTTTCAGCCTTTCTTCGCGTTGCAACTTTAGAACTTTTAAGTCTAAACTCTCTTATATTATTGATTCGATCCATAATATAACTGCAATTTCTAAAATCATTAGGATTAGCTTTTTCTAACCAAAAACAATATCTATGTCCGCCATTTATAAACTCTTTTGAACCTAAGTATTTTTTTACAAGATGAGTTAGTTGAGGATATTTATCTTTAAAATCCCTATATTCATCCTCATTCATTAAAAAATTACCATCATCAGTTGGTTGACTTCCTCTCCCCATCTTAGGAACATCACAGATCGGTTTTGTTCTGTTATCCAAAAATACAATATCACTATTTCGTAAATATGGACTAATTTTTTCACAGAATAAAGTCATATCTTTATCAAATATTTTCTTACTATCCGATTCAAAAAGTCCAAAACCAACAATCACACAAAATACCAAAGCTTTATTATTCGCATCACTATTCCACTTAAATGTTCTGTAGGCGAACTTTATATCTACTTGATAAGTATCATATAAATACTTCCAAATATTATTAACTTGTTCTCCCTGAGTTATTGAATTAGTAGATACGAAAGCACTTAAGATATTAGTATTCTTCATATAATCACAGGCTTTGTAATACCAACCTGCAACATAATCAATACTCTTTGATGTTATATTAAGTAATTCAAGATCTTGTTTCTGATTCTTATTTTGATATACATAACCTAAAAATGGAGGATTACCCATTATGTAATTAAGATTTTCTGCAGGGATAACTTCATTCCAATCAAGTCTTAAAGCATTCCCCTCAACAATGTTTACATAAGTCTTTAAAGGTAGAAAATCTTCCTTATGTTGTAAAAATTTATTAGTTTCTTCAAGCATTTGTGACTCTGCAATCCATAACGCTGTCTTTGCAACCGATACAGCAAAGTCATTTATTTCAATACCATAGAATTGATTGATACTAACTTTTACACTATTCTGAATAAACCATTCACTACCATTGGTTAATAACTGTATTACTTCATTTTCTAGTTTTCTAAGCGAAATGTAGGTTTCTGTTAAAAAGTTGCCGCTACCGCAAGCAGGATCTAAAAATATTAAAGATGCTAATTTGTCCTGGAACTTTTCTAATGTTTTAATTTGAGTTTCACTTAATTTATTACCTTTTGTTTTTATATTATTAAATTTGTCCAGGAACTTTTCTAATGTTTCAATTTGAGTTTTATTTAATTCCTTACCTGTAATTTCTGTTTTTATACTATTAAATTTGTCCAGGAACTTTTCTAATGTTTCAATTTGAGCTTTATTTAATTTCTTACCTTTAATTCTTGTTTTTATATTATTAAATTTGTCCAGGAACTTTTCTAATGTTTCAATTTGAGTTTTATTTAATTCCTTACCTGTAATTTCTGTTTTTATACTATTAAATTTGTCCAGGACCTTTTCTAATGTTTCAAATTGAGCTTTATTTAATTCCTTACCTGTAATTTCTGTTTTTATATTATTAAATTCTTCTTGTAAATCGTTTAAGAATAAAGGATCTATTACCTTATGAATATTCTCAATTGAAGTATAATGCATCCCTCCTGAACGTCTTGTATCACTATTTAATGTTGACTCAAACAAAGCTCCAAAAATGGTAGGACTAATCATGCTCCAATCAAACTGATAGCTAGTTTGATCTAATAATATATTTTTGATTTCTTCAGTAAAATTAGGTATTTCTAATTTTATATCTGAGCTAAACAATCCGCCGTTTACATAAGGGAATGCCTGTAATTCAGGTTCTAAATATGGATCTCTTAGTTGTTCAGGTGTATTTAACACATCAAACAATTCAATTAACGCCTTTCTCATGCGTGGTACAGGGAACAGTTTCATGTATTCATAGAATTGATCTTTAATGAATAGCCCTGCATCTTCTGCATATAAACAGAACACTAAACGAACGCATAAAACATTTAAAGACTTCAATGTTTCTTCGCTATCAGGTTCTATATACGCTTTACGTAATACTTCATATAACTTACCAACTAATTCACCTGCTTTTACAGATACCTCTAATTGTTGTTCTAAATGAACATCTGTATCAGATTGTTTTATCTCAGTTAAAAAACTAAATCTTATATAATCTTTTGCTAAGTCTTTTAATAGGATTTTATAAGGTTCAGCTTTAGGTTTTTCCTGGTCATAAATTAAGAACTCTTTAAAATTGCAAGTAATTATATATTTAGGATTTTCACTATAAGGTAATTCATTTGCATAACGTTTAGCTTGTTTGTAAGGTGTACAAACTTCTCCATCAGACTGCTTTTGATCTTTTAAAAGGTCTTTATCAGAAGACTTTTGTTCAATCAATACTTTTAAATCATTGATATAAACGTCAATGTATGACTGATTTTTTAGAGAAACTTTCTTTTCAAAATCTAGCTTTTCTCTTAGACCTGGAACTTCATAAATCTGTTCTAAAAGTTCTATAAATTCGATCCAAAACTTCTGTGTGTTTTGCTTTTCTCCGACTTCATCTAAATCCCATTTTTCTACAAATTGAGTTGTTAAAGTCTTTATTTTATTCTTACTTAACATGCTATACCTTTAACTTAAAATGCTAAAATCACACGTTCAAAACATCACTCATTTCTAATCTTTTCATATCTATTTCTATAATTTTATTGAACTGAAAATTTAGCAAAATTTAACAAAAAATACTGTATCTTATAATTACTCTATCAAAGAATATTCCAGGCAAAATGTAATAATATTACTAGGATTAAACTCTGATTTTGTTGAGTAAACTATCTCAAAGTGACTCTTGCAATACGCTGTCATTTCTCCTGCTAAATTAGTTCGCCAATTACAACTTTCGCAAGTTAGACAAGGACAATTTTTTTCTAGTAAATAATTAAACTTATCTCGATCTTGAAAAGCTTGACCTAGAATTTTCTTCCTTAATTCTTTGCTGTTCTGCTCTGCGTTGTTGCTCTCTTCTAATTTGTTCATTGCGTAATTTTTCCTGTAACTGTTGTTGTCTTACTTTTTCAATTTCCTGGTTAAATCTTTGTTGATTTTTCTTTGTTTG
>ADGC01000159.1_pt1 | contig 12473 bp, 9 predicted proteins | sample 268048 | NCBI WGS metagenome assembly ADGC01 (sample SAMN02954255, study PRJNA42359) | wallaby gut metagenome | biome: terrestrial; feature: wallaby; material: gut; isolation source: foregut contents of Macropus eugenii | host: Notamacropus eugenii | place: Australia
CAAAAATCATTTAATATCTTTACCACAAATAGGCTCTGGTGTTTTTTAGGAGAGTTACTTTTAGATTTTGATTTAGTTACAGAATTACTTAAAGATAATCATTTACAACCAAATGCAGATTTTTTATTTAACGAAAAAACTAACACATTTAAAATTACTCTCTTTCCTTCTCAAGAAGAACAAGATTTAAATAAGTTAGAAAAATACCAATCTACATGTTTAACCAATTGCCAAGCATGCCAAAAACATTGCCCTACCAAAGCTATAAACGAACAGGAATTTAAAGTCGAAAATTGCATTTCTTACCTAACTATAGAATGTGACGCAGAAATTCCGACTAATTTAATAAAAGCTATGGGACTTAGAGTTTATGGTTGTGATAATTGCCAAATATTTTGCCCTAAAAATAATATAACTAAGCTAAATCCCAAGTTTACAGTAGATCCTGATTTTAATATCAGATTTAAAGAAGATGACTTACATCTTGAAAAGCTCTTATTACTAAAAAAAGAGGAATTTACCAAGCAATTTGCGGGAACTCCTATAATGCATGCAGGATATGAAAAATTCATGAGAAATGTTTTTTCGATTTGCGCCAATGCCTCCCCCAATACTCAAATTATTGATACTTTAAAACAAAGAATCACAGAATTTCCTCAATATAAAAGTACCATTCTCTTCGCTTTAGCAGAATTAACCAAAGAATAAATTTATCCACAATGTAATAATTTTATATTCACATCAAGTAATGTAAAAAATAATAGAATAAAGGTCACAAATTATTTATAAATAAGCATTAATATTAAACAAAAATGCAATTTTTTAAGTTTATCATACAAATATTTATGGAATTGTAATTATAATAAAAGTAGTAGAATTCGCTCTCTTTTTACTGTTTTAAGGAGTATTTATGATTATATTGGGTGTAGATATTGGTGGTTCAGGTATCAAAGGAGCTCTTGTTGATACTGAAACAGGTAAACTGGTAACTGAAAGAATCAGAATTGTAACTCCAAAACCAGCTACTCCTGAAGCTGTTGCTGCAACACTTAAAGAACTTGTTTCAAAGTTTGATTATAGTGGTCCAATCGGATGTGGTTTTCCAGCAACAGTACATCATGGTGTAGCTTATACTGCGGCAAATATTGATAGCAGTTGGATTAATACTCCTATTGAAAAATTATTTACTTCAACCTTGAATCGTCCTTGCTTTGTACTAAACGATGCCGATGCTGCAGGCATCGCCGAAATGCGTGTTGGTGCAGGAGTTGGCAACAATGGGGTCGTAATGATGATTACCATTGGTACAGGATTAGGAAGTGCCATATTTGTTAACGGCAAACTATTCCCAAATACTGAACTTGGTCATTTAATTTTAAATGATAATATTGCAGAACATTACTGCTCTGATAGTGCAAGACAAAATCAAGATCTTGGTTGGGGCAAATGGGGCAAGAGATTTAACAAATATTTACTTCGTCTCAAATTTTTATTTAACCCTGACCTTTTTATTTTAGGAGGTGGGGCTTCTAAAAATTTTGAAAAATTCCAAGAAAAAATAAATGTGGAAACTCCTGTAGTTACAGCAAAAACTTTAAATGAAGCAGGTATTATTGGTGCTGCAATGTATGCAGAACAAATGATTGAACATAATTCGTAATTTTTGTAAAAAACTAACTATTGAGGATGCTGATATGGATTCTAAACTTGGTGAAGTTCACAATTACTATGAAACTTTAGTTCGTGACTATATTGAAGGACTAGAACTAACAAACTCAAAAGATCAGGATTACATTACTGATCTTTATTGCTTAGCTTTAAACCAACTTCCTGCTCATTATATTAGATATGGAGTAGATATGTTCTTCTACACATCTGACGAAAAGAGACTTGAAATGGAAGAAAAAGTTATTTATGCGGTTACTGCTGCTGTTAGCTGGTTAGATAAAGACGAACATAAACGTAAAGGCTAACTTTGGATTTTATTCAGTCTTAATTAAAGTTTTAGGCTCATACTAAAAAAGTATGAGCCTAAATCATTGTTTCAGGTTAACTTAAAGGTTCCATTCCTCTAACTATAAAGCTAACATTCGCATCTTCTCTATTTGCGGATACATCTAAACTATAAACCACTCGTACAAAATTCACATTCAAATTAGGCCATTTAGCAGCGTCATAATTAAAATACATTCCCCAAACTTCTGTGCCATTTTCTAATCTAAACAATAATCTCAAATGTAAATTATTAACTACAAATTGCTTAATTAGTTGGAATCTACCATCGAATTCAGGACTTACAAAATCTTTTCCCCAAGGTTGTTCGTAATTTAAAAATCTTGCAAAAGAAGGATTTATATATGGAGCAGGTAATTCTCCATCGGTAATAAAAGTTTTTTCTTTATAATTAGGAGTAGCAGATACTAACAAATTAAATAAATTAGTAAATTCAGGCAAAAAATCTAATTTTATAGTAATACCTGCTGCAGTTCTATGTCCTCCAAAAGCATAAACACTTTCCGCATGTTGTTCTGCAATATACTTAAAAATATCATGAATATTAAATTCTTCATTAGCTCTTGCAGAACCTACAATCTTCCCCTCTTCATTGCTTGGAGCAAAAACTACTGTAGGAACTAAATATTTATTAAGTATTTTACTAGCGATAATGCCCACAATTCCTGCAATATAACTTTTATCATATACTACAATACTTGCTTTATCTTCTAGTGCACTATTACTAATAATATTGCTTGCTGTTGTTAAAAAGTTTTTTTCTAATTCGCGTCTTCTAGTATTTAAAGTATCTAAATATATGGCTTTAGATTTAGCATCATATTCATCATTAGCAACTAAACACTCAACTCCATGTTTCATTTCATCTATTCTACCAGCAGCATTTAATTTAGGAGATAACGCAAAACTTATAGTATTACTAGTAAAATTATTTAATGTACATTTTGAACGTTTAACTAATTCTTTTACTCCGTTTGTAGTGCAATTATTTCTAATTAAATTTATACCATATTGCACCATGCAACGATTGTTATAATCCAAAGAAACAACATCTGCAATAGTACCAATTGCAACTAAATCTAAAAAACTTCTCATATCAGGTACACTGATATTTCTCGCAGTAAAATAACCTTTTTCTGTTAAAGTTCTACAAACTGCTGTTAATAAATAAAAGATAACCCCTACACCAGCAATATTTTTAGAAGCAAATTCACAGTCTTTGCGTTGCGGATTCACAATAGCATTTGCATTTGGTAATTCTTCGAGTGGTAAATGATGATCCGTTATTACAATATCAATATTACGTTCTCTTGCATATGCCACCGCATCATGAGCGGAAATTCCATTATCCACAGTAATGATTAAACTTATATTCTTAGATACCGCTTTATCAACAATATTTTTATTAATACCATATCCATCAATATTACGATTTGGTATTTCATAACAAATATTCGTAAAATCAATAGCATCAAAAAATCGCATTGCTAAAGCTGTACTTGTGGCACCATCACAATCGTAGTCACCAACAATCATAATATTTTGCTTATTCCACACAGCATTCACAATTAACTGTAATGCAATATCTAAATCTTTAAATTTTGGTAAATTTAAATTTTTTAAAGAATAACTTAATTCGTTAGGATCTTTTATTCCACGGGACCAAAATATCTTTGTTAATACCGGATCCATATGCCATTGCGGTAAAAAATCGCTATCGTTAAAGCGACGTATAATCTTCATAAAAAATAATCACCAATAAAAAAATTACCATTTCGTAAAAAATAAACTATAATTATATGATTTATTTCACATTATTAACAAATTTAGAGCTTAGGTACGTATGCTTACAAAAATTAATTATCGAATCCTTTTGATAATGTTTCCTATATTGTTCTGCTCAGTACTAAGCATTTTAGAACCTACTTCATTCGTATCATTCTCTACTCAAAGTCTTATTAATAAAGTATTTCCTTGCTTATTTGCTACAGCAATAGCAACAATCTTCCCCAACAATAATAGACTTTGGATGATTGTTGGGACTCTAATTTCATATTTAATAATTGTGCAAATAAATAATACTTTAAATCCATCATTCTATAAGGTTTCACTTATTGGAGCGAGCTTAGCTCCAATATGTACCTCTATTTTTGCACCTAGCTTAAATAGTAAACATAAAGAACATAACCATTACTTTGTAAATTATAGCTTAGCTACATTTTTTTTGGTATGTATAAGCACTGGTATTGCCTTTTTAATTCCGTTTGCTTATTCAGGCATTGAATCTGTTATCAACTATTTATACCAAAGTTTTCTTACTTATAAAGATATTTCTTTCGTATATGGGATAATTTATCAATTTGCTCAAACTTTTGGTATTGGTCATTTCATAACTATTTTACATACAATTGATCCTAATAGTTCAACTTCAATCAGTTTTTTTGCAACCACTCTAGCATTTAATTTCTGTGTACTTCCTGCAATATATTTAGCTATTGCAATAAATCAAGAACGTAAAAAGAAGTGGATTTGGTTCTTTTGTGGTTTAGTAGCCATAATAAGTCCAACTTCAGGAATTTCCATAAGTCTATTACTAATATTATTGTTAATTCGTTATCCGTTTCTATATGCTTATTACATGCTACTAGTAATTGCTTTCTACTTTTTAGGGCAATATATAGATTTTGAGATATATGTAAATGCTAATAATTTTTATGAACCTAACATAAATTTAGATGAAATTAACATAGGAACTCCAAAATTTGTATTATTTTGCACATTAGTATTTTTACTTACTTTAAATTCTGCTAATCTTGTTGTAAAACAGTATAAAAAAGCAACAGATTATAAAAATAACTCTTTAATTATAACTAATGCTATTAAAATTAATTTTACAGCAGAAAATGAAATTACTACAGATTATGGCTTTATGGCAATACAGTTCATTAAAGCATTAGGAGGCTTTAATAATATTACATTTTGTCGCATGAATAATAATGCTATTATTTTTAATATTATAAAAATTTCAGCTGTAAATATTGAAGCACTATATGAACTAGGAATTACAAAGGATTTATATATTAGTGATAAAAATATGCTCGTACTTACTTTTAAAAATAAAGTACAAGAAATTTACGAATTTATCGTTAAATTTGCCGAAAAGCAATTTTTAGATATCACTACAAATTACCAAAAGATACAACCTTATGATATTTCAAAAAGTCGTTTTAAAAACAAATTTAAAATATCATAATTGTTAAAAATATAACTGAATCTATGCAATGGAAGTAAAAACATGCCTTGGATACAAATAAAAGTTGATACCACAGAAAAGAAAGCTTCAAAGATTAATAATATATTATCAGGCTTCGGAGCAAGTAGCGTAACTTACATGGATACTGTAGATAATCCAGTGTATGAACCACTTCCTGGTGAAACCAAACTTTGGAATAAAACAACAGTAATTGGTTTATTCGAAGCTGATGCAGATATTGCTCCTATTACTGAATTTTTAAATAAAACTTATGGTAAAAAAATCACAGTAAGAGTAGAACAATTAGAAGATAAAGATTGGGTAAGAGAATGGATGAATAATTTCCATCCTATTCAATGTGGTTCAAAGTTATGGATTTGTCCATCATGGTGTGAAGTTCCTGATACAAATGCAGTAAACGTAATGCTAGATCCTGGGCTTGCTTTTGGTACAGGTACCCACCCTACCACTTTTATGTGTCTAAATTGGCTTGATAGTTTAGACTTAAAAGATAAAGAAATAGTTGATTTTGGTTGTGGTTCAGGAATTTTAGCTGTAAGCGCTTTAAAATTAGGTGCTAAATCAGCTATTGGGATTGATATTGATCCACAGGCTGTAGAATCAAGCACCCAAAATGCAGAACGTAATGGCGTAAAAGATAGATTATCTTTATATCTTCCAAGTGAACAACCACAAGAAATAAAGGCTGATGTTTTAGTAGCTAATATTCTTGCAGGTCCACTTAGAGAATTGGCTCCAACATTAAAAGATATGGTAAAACCAAATGGAAAATTTGCAATTTCAGGTATTATTCAAAATCAATGTGAAGAGCTTGTTAAAATTTATTCTGAATGGTTCGAACTAGACGAACCTGTATTCAAAGAAGAATGGGTACGAATTAGCGGTATTAGAAAATAATTATTTTTAAGATAAATAAAAATCATGCTTTAAATATTTATCAAAAACAATATAATATCGGCCTAGTAGAAATTTATAATAAAGATGTGTGAGTGTAATAAAAAAGTAAGCTGATATTACACTTATATTTTTGCCCTAAAAATAATCTCTTTAGGAATAAAGAAGTTATTCAGGTTTGAATCAAAGCAAAAATAATTTACAAACAATAAAAACTTTGTATCTATAATTTAGTACTTTAACCCATGCTAAATTATAAAAATTCAAATCTAATGCATTATCAAACTGAGCAAAAAGCACATATGATTTATTCAGCTGAAAACTTAATATAATGAGACAAAAAAAATGTTAGATATGCGTAATACAGCAACTGCCACTATTCGCTCAAGTGTACCAGGTTCAACAACCAATCCCGTGGTAACAACTCCAGTTCAGGTTCATAAACCTTTATGTGAACACGTTTTTAACTCAATTTCTAATTTTTTAAATAATCCTGAAAATGCAGGTACTACAAACCTTTATGAAATTGTAATGAATGAAGTTGAAAGACCAATGCTCGATCGCGTAATGAAATTCACAAATGGTAATCAATCAAAAGCAGCTAAAGTAATGGGGATTAACCGTTCAACTTTACGTAGAATGCTAAAAAAACACGATCTTTAATATTTTTTTATTTAATCACTAAAGCCTAGCAATATTTTTAAAACATAATTGCTAGGCTTTTTCTTTAAAACCTTTATCTTTATAGTTTTTCATGTATCTTTTTCACATTTTTAATAGCAAATTCTTAAAATAATAATTATTTTTATACATCAAAAAAAACAATGGTTTATAATCAAAGGATCCACAATTTTATTTTTAAAATTAATAACAATAACGAAGGATTACTTTAATGGCAATTAAGCTTAGACCAAGAGAAAGAGACGCTATACTTCAATCTTTACGTTCAGGTGTAACTCCAAGAACAGGATTTCAATATATACAGGTTGGTCGAGTAAAAGAAATATCAGCTATCCTTCAAGATATTAATAGAATTGCAGACGAAGGAAGTGCTTTTAAATTAGTAGTTGGTGATTTTGGTGCAGGTAAAAGTTTCTTCTTACAACTAGTTAAAACAATTGCAGAAGAAAAAGGTATTGTTACCATGACTGCAGACCTTACACCAGAAAGAAGATTACAATCAACTAATGGATTTGCTTTAAATCTTTATCAAGAGTTAACTCATAATATTTCAACAAGAGCGAAGCCTAATGGCAATGCTTTGAACTCCATTGTGGAAAAGTTTATTACCAAAGCAAGATTATTAGCTGATGAATCTAATCGAGATTGCGAAGAAATCATAAAAGAATTGTTATTACCACTCACTGATTTTGTAGGGGGATATGATTTTTCTTCACTTATATTAAAGTATTGGCAAGCTTTTGATGAAGGTGATACCGATACAATGCAAAATATTATTAAATGGCTACGTGGCGAATACACTTCAAGAATAACAGCTAGACAAGAATTAAATGTTCGCACTATTATTACAGATGCTTCAATCTATGATTCCATAAAAATTCTTAGCGCTTTTGTACAAATAGCAGGATATAAAGGTCTTTTAGTAAGCATTGATGAAATGGTAAACCTTTATAAAATCCCTAATGTTCGCGCTAGAACCGCAAACTATGAACAAATACTACGTATGCTTAATGACTGCTTACAAGGTAACACCAAAGGTTTAGGTTTCATATTTGGTGGCACTCCTGATTTCTTAGAAGATCCAAGAAGAGGACTTCATAGCTATGAAGCTTTACGTTCTCGTTTAGCCACAAATTCTTTTGCAATGATGGCAGGTGTTAACGATATGTCTGGACCTGTGATGTATTTAACCTGTTTAACCCCAGAAGAATTGTACGTGCTCTTAACAAATTTAAGAAACATCTTTGCATACTATAATGAAGATAATTATTTAGTACCAGATGAAGCTTTAACAAAATTCTTAGAACATTGTTCAAAGCGTATTGGGGAAGCATATTTTAAAACTCCTAGAAATACCATTAAAGCTTTTGTAGACTTCTTGTCAGTTTTAGAACAAAATCCTGAACTAGATTGGCGTAATCTTTTAGGTTCTATAGAAATCAAGGAAGAAGAAGAAGCTTTAGGTTCTGAAATCAGTTCTATGCAACAAGAAAACAATGATGATATTTCAATAAATCAAGCAACTCCAAAAGATGCGCTAAAAAACATATCAGAATCAAGCGAAGACTGTGATGACGATGATGCTTTAACAAGTTTTACATTATAAAAAAACGATTTATAAACTAATATATAAAAGAACAGTATTTAAAAGGAACATCCTTTTAAATACTGTTCTTTAAGTCTAAATAGACTAATGACTTTGAGGAAAACATGTCTGCTACAGTTGATTTATTGCATCCATACGTAAAAAAATGGTTAAATCGTAAAGGATGGACTCAATTATACGAAATACAAGAAAAAGCAATTAAACCAATACTAGAATGTCAATCTGACGTTATCATTAGTGCCGCAACTGCAAGTGGTAAAACCGAAGCTGCTTTTTTACCTGCATGCTCAAAAATATTAGAAAACGAACAACTAAATGGCATCAGAATTATATATATAAGTCCGTTAAAAGCATTAATAAATGACCAATACAAACGTATTGAAGATTTAGGAGAAACATGTAATATAAAAGTTACTCCTTGGCATGGCGATATTAATGAAAATTTAAAAAAACAACTTTTTAACAAGCCAAATGGTATCTTGCTTATAACACCTGAATCTTTAGAATCTCTGCTTATCAACCATCGTGAGTGGTGCGTAAAAAATTTTGCTAACTTAGAATATTTTATTATTGATGAATTTCATGCGTTTATTGGTACAGAACGTGGTTACCAATTATTAAGTCAACTACATAGAATTGAAATTCAAGTAAAACATTCCATAAATAGAATTGCTCTATCTGCCACTTTAAATAATATTAAGTCAGTACAAAATTGGCTCCGTACAAACTCATCTAGAAATGTTGAAATAATTGAAAATAACGTTTCTCAGAAAAAAATCTTAATTCAAATTCGCGGATATGATTTTAAAAATTCAGTAAATGAATCTAAGGATGGCATATCTGAATATGATGTTATTTCTAAAGATTTATTTAAATTATTACGAGGAGATACTAATTTAGTTTTTTCAAATAGTCGCTCCAAAACAGAATATATTTCTACGACATTAACTCAAATGTCCCAAGAAAACTTTGTACCTAATGAATTCTTTCCACATCATGGCTCATTAGACAAAAAATATCGTATTCAATTGGAAAGCAGATTAAAGGAAGGTAAGTTACCAACTACCGCAATATGTACTCAAACACTTGAATTAGGTATCGATATCGGCGATGTGTCAACAATTGCTCAAGTAGATGCCCCTCAATCTGTAGCAAGTTTACGTCAAAGAATCGGGCGTTCAGGACGACGTGAAAAAGATGCTGTATTAAGATTATTTATCCCAGAAGTAAATAGAACAGAAGGATATAACTCTTTATATGAAAAGATGCGTGATCAAACCTTCTTATCAATTTCTATGATTGATCTTGTATTAAATCATTGGTTTGAACCTCCTGTAAAAAAAGAGTATGCCTTCTCAACTCTAATTCAACAAATTCTTAGCGTTATCGCTCAATATGGTAGTGTAAAAGCCATAAATCTATGGAAGCTACTTTGTCAAACAGGACCTTTTAATCTTGTTACTCCTGAAATCTTTGGTAAATTATTAAAGGCATTAGGAAGCAAAGACCTTATTGTGCAAATGCGTGATAAATCATTAACTCTTGGAGTAAGTGGTGAACAACTAGTATCAAAATTCAATTTCTATAGTTCTTTTAAAGCCCAAGAAGAATTCACCATAGAAACAAATAATCAAAAGATTGGCGTTATACCTTTAAATCAACCTTTATCTATTGGTGACACTTTTCTTTTTGCTGGTAAAGGTTGGGAAGTGGTATTCTTCAATTCTAAACAACATCAAATAAGCGTTAAACCATATAAAGATACCACTAGTCCATTAGTGCTAGATGGCAATAGTGGCAAAATTCACGATGGTGTTCGAGAAAAGATGTTCAATCTATATAAAACAGATGAAATACCTTTATACTTAAATAAAATAGCTCGTAGACACTTTTTAGAAGGTCAAAAACAATTTAAAGAATTAGATTTAGCAACCAAGAAATATATTTTTGGTATTGATGGTATTTATTTATTTCCATGGAAAGGTGATAAGATTATGCACACCATTGTGCAAATATTAAAGATCCATGGCATTTCTAGTAAAAAGCTTGGTTCATTTATCCATATTGCAAAAACTTCAATCCCTACATTTCAAAATGCCGTAAAAGAAATTTTACAGTCAGAACCACCAAAAGAAATCGAACTTGCAAAAACTATTAAAAATTTAGAATTTGAAAAATTTGACTCTTATCTAACAGAAGAACTACTACAATTAGGTTACAGTTTTAGTCATTTTGATGTTGAAGGAGCAATGCAATATTTTGCAGAAATTTTAGATGTTAATCCATTTAATGCTACAAATAACGCAGCATATATAACCATATAATTTGAAATACTTTTAATAATATGTATTTATAAAATTAAAAACTCATGAAATTATTATTTCATGAGTTTTTATTTTCTGAAATAGAAAAATTGAATATGCTTTATATTTTAAATTATAAACTTAACAATAAAGCAATCTGTTCTTTATTTTTAAGTACAATATGATTATCAGTACTTAAATCATCAGCTTTTGGATCTAATCTTAAGGTCTTTAAGTAGTAGAATAATAATGCTTGTCTACACTTAAACACCACTTCACCATTTTCCATACCATATTCTAATTCTACAGATTTCTTTTGAGCTTCTGTAAGCTTTGGATTAGGTACCACGCAAATAGAAACAACTAAGTTCCATTTAACGTCTTCAGCAGAATCAACACCAGAATCAAATACTTGACCAACAGCTGTAATCTTAGATAAAACGAAGTCTCTAAAATCTTCATTGTTATAGCAATATGCTCTAACGTGCCAACGAACTCCATCAAAACCAAATGCATGAGGCGCAATCTTGCGAGTATGAGGTTCAGGATGAGTCATTGAACTATATGTAATTTCTATAGCTTGATGATTCTTAATTGCATAAACAATTGCTGATAAAACTTCTAATTTAACATTCTTTTTAGGAGGAACAAAACAAGCAACAGAAGGAATATCTTCTAAATAACTTTCAGCACCAGATAAACAACCAGATGTAACAAAATAAATTTCATTTAAGTATCTATTTGGATCGCAAATATCAAATACAGGCTTGAAATTCTTAGTTCTGAGATAAACCTTTTCTCTTCTATCATATTCCAAATTATTTGGAGCACGACTAATGTATTCTGCTAAATCTAATGACGATTGTGGAATTGAAATACCAAAGAACTTAACAAGATCAGATCTATTGATATGACCACACCAACATAAACGGTAATCTATGAATTCTAATCTACGTTGTAGATTCCATTTCAAGCTTGAACTTTTTGTAGTTTTTTTATTAATCATAATTTCAAATCCAACATAGTGCTAAAGACTAAGTCTATTACTCTACAAAAAAGTAATAGAATTCCTCTCTATAAAAAAAACATTAGAAATTTTCGGAATATAATAACACAATATTTCTATCAAAAAATGATAAATAAAGTAATTAATATAAGCAGAATCATGTCTTTTAATAAACTGTTACATAATAGCACAATTATTAAATAAATATAATAATGTATGACTATAAAAAATGAAATAAGATAATAATTATAGATATTAAAGTGTAAAAATGCAAAAACCCCACAATAAAAATTGTGGGGTTCTTTCTAATTTAATCCAGTAATGACTTACTCTCACATAGCGAATGCTACACTACCATCAGCACTGTCTCGTTTCACTTCTGTGTTCGGAATGGTTACAGGTGGTACCAAGACGTTATTGTCACTGGAAATTCTTCTACTTTCTAGGTATTCTTAAGCCCGGTAATGACTTACTCTCACATAGCGAATGCTACACTACCATCAGCACTACTTCGTTTCACTTCTGTGTTCGGAATGGATACAGGTGGGTCCAAAGCGTTATTGTCACCGAGCAATTCGGACTAAAAAATTATCAAGCTTTCTCTTTTTCAATCTACAGAACAACTGCAAGCGTCCTAAAGCTTCTTGGGTGTTGTATAGTTAAGACTCTCGGATAATTAGTATGTGTCAGCTCAAG